>Ga0302116_1000067_pt1 | contig 51580 bp, 25 predicted proteins | sample AG5_SCM_MG_FD_203124 | JGI IMG/M metagenome (GOLD analysis project Ga0302116, IMG submission 203124) | Marine microbial communities from Western Arctic Ocean, Canada - AG5_SCM | ecosystem: Environmental > Aquatic > Marine > Oceanic | place: Canada: Western Arctic Ocean | collected 2017-10-01 | reverse complement strand
CGTTTGGAGGGCGCCATCGAACGAATATTCCGGGTTGCCCCCGGCTGCGCGCTCTACATTGTGACGGAGTTTAAACGAGTCCAGACGGGCGATAACTTTTTTTGACGTTGATCCTACGAGTCCCTACATGTTGGATCTGATGACGAGCTTGACGAGGTACACCATCACCAGGATCGACACGACGACGGAGAACACCGCGAACGCCGCGAACTTCGTCATCGAAGGCGGCTCGGCCACCTCGACCTTTCCTTCTCCTCCCGCGACAACCGAACGCGAGTTGAAACCTTTCAAGCCAGATTTCTTGAGCCGTTTCAGCGCATCAGGCGTGCCCACGCCTGGCGCCGCCTCGCACAGACCCTGAATGACCCGCAATGGTGTCTCCTGTTGATCTTCACCGGCGCCGATACATCCGACGTGCCCGCCGCCAAAAGCTCCGAGCGCCACCGCGCAAGTCGCGCCGAGCGTCCCCCCGCCGTTCCTGTATCCAATCACCGGCGGTTGCTTGTCACCTTCGTCCGTCTCATCTACGTCGTCCTTGTGAGGGACTGATAGGTACATCGCATCCACGGGCTTCACCCTCTCCACCTCGTAAACCACCCCGAACCGCACCTCTTTTCGAAGCGACGGTTCACCCCGCGCCGATGATGAGGCGTCCTGCCATCTGGCGAAGTAACCGCCGCCCCAAGCGCTGTCGGAGTTGTATCTCCACGACCGCTCCGCGCCGCGCTTCAGACCCGACGTCCATGTCTTCTCAAACCAGTGGCGCGATATGACGTCAATCGCCCCTCCGCGGCCTTGAACAAGCACCACGCCTCCTCGCGCCGCGAAGTGTCTGGCACAAGATTTCAAGCGTTCGTCGCTCAGGAACTCGTCGCATTGGGTCTCGCCTCCCGCGCCAAAGCCCACGAGAACCATCGCTCTGACGCCCTTTGGCTGTCCTTTACCATCTTGGTCGCCATCCCTGACCGCTGCCTCGAGCGCATCGGCCAGTAAGCTCCTGTCGTCCGGGTTTCTCCCGTCCGTCCTGCGCACAAGATTGCGCCCCTGTTTTAGGGCCGATGTCACCGACGCCAGGAGGCGCTCCGAGTCCTGCTCGCTGAGGAAGGATCCGTTCGCGGCGGCGATGGGCCGCAACTTTGCGTGGTCATCGGGGGCGTGGAAACCCCCGACGACCAGGAAGTCGTACGTCGGCGCCGGTGCCATCTCCTGGGAGGGGCGCTCTGCCGTGTGGAAATATCAACAACGAGCGAGGCCGAGTTGTCGCGGATCGGGTCACCGATTCCATTTATTCAAGGAAACCTCGCGGCTCGAGGCCACAGCCCCACGCGCGTGGACCGCGACACGTCGTAACACTCGACGCGTTTCCCCGCGCACAGACCAGCGTTAGGTGGACGGGAAAGCAACCCGGGTCGTTCTCAACCCGAAGGAGGCTCGTGGGTCTCGTCTTAACACAACCCTTAGCGGATCCTCTGTGCCAAAAGCGGCAATTCCCGAATCATGTCGCAGACCCAGAACCAGAGCCACGCGACGAGGTTCTACGATGGGCAGGCGCTGCAGGAGCGCCACCCCGATCTCACCGAACCTTTCCACGGAGACGTGGTGAAGGACGAGATCGCGATCGCGTTCGGTCGACGGCACGTGCACAAGCTCGTCGAGCTGGTCAGCCTGCCGAAGGAGGATCTCACCCCGGAGAAGCGAGCCACCGCTCTGCGCTACCTCCTCGGCACGCTCACCAATCAGGAGTCCAAGGCTGAGGCGATCGGCACTAACGTCGCCGCGCCCCTCGTGGTGCACATCACGGACGACTCCGACGATGTGAGGAGGATCGCGTGCGAGGTGATGGCGTCGCTGGCCACCTCTCGGGACGGCAGGACCAGCCTGATTGCCGCCGACGCGGTGACGGCGACGGCTATGAAGATGCTCAAGGACAGGAACCCCGAGGTGAGGGGTGCGGCGTGTACCTTCTTCGCGGCGTTTTCATCCACGCACGACGGCGCGAAGCACATGCTGGAGGCTGCGGACGGGAGCGTGTTTGAGAAGATGGTCAAGATGTTGGACGACAGCGCAGATAAAACGCCGACGAGCGCCAAGATTAGCGCGTGCGAGGCGCTCGGAGGTTGCACGCTGACGGACGAAGGCGTGTACTCGGGTCTGGAGCAGCGACTGCCCAAGGCGTTGGTCAGAGTGCTGGAGAGGGAGGATGCGAGGATGAGCTCGGAGCTCAGGGCGCAGGCGGCTCGCGTGCTCAAGAACATTTGCCAGGTTGAAATCGGTAGGGTACAATGTTTAGACGCAGGCGCGGTGAAGGCGCTGGCGCCGCTGCTGAGGAGCACCGACGCGGATGTGCGATTGCAGGCGGCGGGTTGTTTGCAGGCTATCGCGCTGGAGGTTGATGCGAAGATGCCCGTGTGCGAGGCGGCGAGGGTGAACCTTGTGATGCTCCTCCGGGACCCGGTGGCGAGTGTGGTTCAAAATGCTGTCGGGGCTATTCGAGCGTCGAGCGACTTGCCCGATGCGAGGCGAAAGTTCTTCCCAATGCTTGGCGCGAAGGATAAGGATGTCGTGTTCCCCAACCATCGCACGTGGTCCAGAGACTTGCGCGGGCCCTTGTTCTAGCTCGAAGAATCTTTGTTATTCGATTGAAACGTTAGCGCTCTTTCTTCGCCTCTTCATCTTTGCCCTCGGCCGCAACCGCTGGCGCTTTTCCCTCCTTCGCCCTGAGCTTGGCCTTCCTCCTCGCCGCGGCCGCCTGTCTCTGTGACGTTATACTAGTCGTCTGATACGCCAACACTAAAAACGGCACGAGTCCCCAGAGCGGCTGCAACCCCGCGCCCCTCGTGGTGAGCACCGGGTACCCAATCATGACCATCGCAAATAGTCCGAGCGTCCCGGCGTCGCCTCGAACCGACGCCAAGAGCGCACCTCCCACGGAGAAGAAGCTCCCGGCGATGACGTGCGTGATTTTGCTACCAAATACGCTCGAAACCCGCCGGAAGTACGTCTTCAGCTCATCGGTGGACACCGAATCCTTCCATTTAGGAGGCCAAGGCTTGTCGCATCTGCCCGAGGTTTTCTTCGATGTGACGCAGACTGCGCGTTGCCAGAGCCCTCGTGAGAGCTCCCCGGGGTACATCAGCACTCTTACCGCGTCCCCCGCGTCGTCTCCCGGCCTGGCGGTGAGCACAAACTGCGAAGCGACCGCAGCCACGGGTGTGAACGGCCTGACATCGTCTCCCAAACCCATCAAGGGCGCCCTGCGAGTTGGACATGATCACGATTTGTTGAGTAACAACGCGACCGGAGGGAGGTGCGGGGAGTGGACAATGATGGTAAAGAGAGGTGGGAGGTACAACTCACTGGAATGCGACGCATGCGATGAAGCACCAGGCGGTGACAGCCCTTCGAATCATCTCACCTGCGGGTGCGCCCAGAGGAATGAGCTCGGACTCCTTGCTGCCACGCTGGACTCGTTTATCCAGTAAACCTAGTAGAGCCAGCGAGACGCAGCCTTCACTCCCGCGACGCACGTGTGAACCCCGTTCATCAACCGGGTCACAGGTCGCCGCTGTGTACTCACATATAGCGATGGGATTGCCACCCTTCTCCGGCGCCGCCGCGCACAAGCCCCTCGTCGTCCACACGTCGGGACGATGCGTCCGACGGGGCTTGGTGCGAGTTCAAACAGCGATGCCCCCGGGTCGGGGGCGCTTGACGACCCGCGCCAAAGCCAGCGTCGGCGACAGCGCGACGAACACTGGCTCCAGCGGTGATGATTCATCAGGCGATAACGACCCTCTCGCGATCCTTCGCGGCGCCGCGGGTAAAGTCATCGTGTCCACCGCGGCTGCGGTTGCACTCCTCATGGGCGCTCCCGTGGTGACCTCCACCTTGTGGGATGCCGTCCCCATGGGCGTCCCCGCGGCTCACGCTGACGAGGACATCGACGAACGCGCATCCAACGCGTTCGATACGGTCGCAGAGAAGGAGAAGAAGGCTGAAAACACCGACGCGACCGCCTCGGAGGGGCTGACGGACCTGCAGATCGTCGAGGAAGTTTGGAAAGTGGTCGACGACAACTTCCTCCCGGCGCGTTCGGACGACGGTTTCGATCGCGCCGCGTGGGCCCAACTTCGCGAGGAATTCGTCAAGTCCCCGCCCGCGGACAGGGCCGAGGCGTACGGCACCGTGAGAACCATCCTGCGAACGCTGGGAGACCCGTACTCGAGGTTTGTCGAGCCCGCGGACTTTGCTCCGCTGCTCAAGTACGACATCAGCGGCGTCGGCATGAACGTCGCCGAGGACCCGGACGACTCCACCAGGCTCAGGGTGTTGGGTTTGGTCCTCGACTCGACCGCCGCGAAGGCTGGGGTGAAACAAGGGGATGAGGTCGTGGCGGTCGACGGGGTGGAGGTTAGGAACAAGAGCGCGTTCCAGGCTGTGAGTCTGATCCAGGCGTCGCCCGGGCCGGATGTGCGAGTCACGGTCCGGAGCGACGCGGGCGAAGCCGGGGAGGGACCGACGCGCGACGTCACCTTGCGCCGCAGCAGTAACGCCGTCAATCCGGTGGCGTCGAGACTGGAAGGGGGTAACGTGGGGTACATTCGGCTGAAGGAGTTCAACGCCCTGGCGGAGCCGAACGTGGCGAAGGCGATTGAGTCGCTCCGGTCGCAGGGCGCGACTTCGTTCATGCTGGACCTCAGGGATAACCCGGGCGGTTTGGTTCAGGCTGGGGTGGAAATCGCGCGGCTGTTTCTGCCGTCCGGGGTGAACGTCGCGTACACGGAGGGTCGGGTCATCGCCGGTGGCGTCAAGGGAGACACCGATTACAACACGACAGTCGGGCAGACCGCCGCGTCGAAGAACGGGGGCAAGGGCTTTTTCGGCAAGTCATCCGACGCCAGCGCACCGGCGACGAAGCTCAAGTCCATTCCGTCCGCGACGGCGACCGCTCCCGCGACGGAGCCCCTCGTCGTTTTGGTGAACGGGAGGTCAGCGTCCGCGTCTGAAATTCTCACCGGCGCACTCAAGGATAACTGCAGGGCCACGGTGGCGGGCAGCAAGACGTACGGCAAGGGTCTGATTCAGAGCGTTTACGAGCTCTCCGACGGCTCCGGTTTGGTTCTCACCGTGGGCAAGTACGTCACACCGGGACTGAACGACATCGACAGGCAAGGGATCACGCCGAACTTTGCCATGTTTCCCGGGTTTCAGAAGGCTCAGGATGAGCTCGGCGCGTGCGAGAGGCCGACCGGGCCGAGGTGAGAAGGTGGAAGCGGCGGCGATTTTTTATTACAAACTTATTATTCCGTCTTCATCGGCGCGGCGCCTTGCGTGAACCACCTCTTGAGAGGCCCGAGCACCTTGTCGATCCCCGGCACTCTGCTCAGGATGGGCGACGTCTTCTGACCTAGCATGCTCCACACCTGCTGGTGAAACTGACCAGCGTTACCGTAGGTGTACTTGATGCGAAAGACGGTGTCGTCCTTGCACGCGTACCTCCGCCTGAGGTAGTTGACGTACATCACCACCCTCGTCACGCTCCTGGCCGGGGTGAACAGCTCCATGATGAGCAGCGGAAGCATGGAGCACTCCATGGTGGCGCACATCGCCATCATCTTGTGCATTTCCTGCTGCGCGAGGGCGAAGACCTGGTCGCCGCGGACTCGCTTGAGCGTGGCTGGGAAGTGCTTGTTCGCGATCGTCAAAAGTTGGAACCCTCCGCAGATCGTGAGCGGGAACAGCACCGTGGGAACCGGCCGGCCCATCGCGAACACGATACTGTAGATGACGTAATGCGCGCCGTTGCTGTTGAGGACGGGCGCGAGGGAAGCACGCCACCCGGCGAGGCTCGTGATGCTCGCCGGGGCCTTGATGCTGTACGCGATCCTGTACAGGAAAGCCGTGGATGCCGACATCAGCGCCGCCCTGTACGTGACAAACGTGAAAGCCTTGACGACGGGCAGGCCGAGGGAGCCGATGAAGCACACGACGGTGTTCAGGCACAGCGACAAGGTCATCGCGAAGAACACCAATGTCCGGAAATCCATCCTGGGCTTAGCGGCGTCCGCCATCTCTTGGACCGGACTGACAGCTGAGGCGCACCTATTTTTGAACGCTTTTGCCGCAGCGCCGATCTTGAACCGATAGATAGATTCAAACGGGAGGGCTCAGAAGGAGGGACGCGGAGGCGCCGGGGTCGGATTCAGAGCGGTGTCGCCGTCGATCACGATGGCGGGAGCGTACGGTCTGCGCAGGAGGGGCGATGCGGGCCAGAAGGCACCGCCCAAGGTGTTCGCGCGGGAGGATGCGGACGGGGTGAAGAAAAAGAGAGATCGTCCCGAGGACGACGGCGGGGCGGACGGCGACGGCGAGGGGCGCAAAAAGAAGAAGAAGAGCAAGGAGGACAAGAAGCGCGACAAGCGGGAGAAGAAGGAAAGGAAAAAGGCCCTCGCCGCGCTGGTTCTCGGAACTCGTGGTGGTGCGCCCAAGGAGGAGCCCTCTCGGGACGCCCCGCCAGATCCGCCGAGGGTGCCAACCTCGACGGAGGGCGATGGCGGGAAGAAGGCCAAACGGAAGAAAGAGAGGGAGGGCAAGGTCTCCGAGCGCAAAGATAAGTCAACCGAGCCGGACAAGGCTGGGAAGAAGAAGGGGCTCAAGAAGAAGTCCGGCAAGGGCGAGAAGGACGCCGCGACGGGTGGTGCCAACGACAAGAACGGCACCAAGGCTAAAAAACCCACCGCCAGGAGCATGGCGGCGAGGAAGTACTACGAGCAGGTCAAGGTGGACGGCGAGGTGTTCAACCGCGGCGATTGCGCGTACGTCATCGGTGATAAGACCAGGGATTTAGACGACGACGAGCTGGAGCCGTGTGGAGCGTGCGGTGAGTGCGGCGACGAGGACGACGTCATGCTCGAGTGCGACGCCTGCCTCCGGGGCTGGCACATGCGTTGCCTGCACCCGCCGCTGGATGAGGTACCGGAGGGTGAGTGGTACTGCCCCAAGTGTCTGTCCTCCGCGACTGGTGTCGCCGCCCCCGCCGAGAACGGCAGGCGCATGGCGCACACAGAGTTCCTCGCCGGTAACTTGCACCTGTGCCGCATCGAGTGCATCTGGCAGGAGGCAAACGGGAAGTTCATGTTCGTGGGGAGATGGTTCGCCACCCCCGAAGAGACGCACACCGGCCGACAGGCTCACCACAGCCGCCGCGAGGTGTTCCTCACCAACAACACCGACGAGAACTGCGTCGATTCCCTCCTTCGTAAAGCTGCGGTGCTGTTGCCGCAGCAGTACAGGGACGCGACCCGGCTCGCCAACGACGCCGCCGCAAACGCGAGGAGAAAGGCGAGGGAGGCGAAGGCGACAAAGGAGCGCGGAGCTGAACCCGCGAGCGGAGAGGAACCCGCGCCCAAGGATCGCGTCGACGAACCCGCGGAGAAGGAGTCGAACAAGGACCCGGCACTCGACAAGGACCCGGCACTCAGCAAGGACCCGGCACTCGCCGCGGCGGAGGCTGCGGGTGATGACGTGTTCCTCTGTGAGTACACCTACGACCAGCACTTCCACAGGTTCAAGCGAAGGACCGAGTGGGACGACGACGATCTGTCCGACGACGACCTGCCCGGGGGGGTGAACTTCTACCACGGAGGACTCGCGCTGGTGGACGAGGACGACGAGGACGAAGACCTCGACGCGGAGGATAGCGACGCCGATCTCGAAGAGTGGGGCGGGTCCAAGAGGTCCAGTAAGAGGCCGTCGTCTAAGAAGGGCGCCAGGGGCAAGGGGAAAATCGGGGCTGTCGGCGTACCCCTCGGGGGCCGGGCGCGCGGCAGGGTCATCAGCCGGCACATCGCCGCATCTCGCCGAGAGGCGGCCGCGGCGGCGGGTGACTACGGCGGCGTCCTTGGTCTCGGCGCCGTCGCGGTGCCGCGGATGGACAAACCCGTCCCGACAACCGCGCTGGGCCGCGCGAGGCAGGCGCTGTCTTTGGCGCACTCACCCGGAACGCTTCCGTGCCGCGACAACGAGCGCAAGAAGATTGTGGACTTTGTGGAGCAGTCCATCAACGCCGGTGCGCAGTGCCTTGGACGGTGTCTGTACATCTCGGGTGTTCCAGGCACGGGCAAGACGGCGACGGTGCGCGAGGTGGTACGAACACTTCGCAAGAAATCCAGGGACGGATCGCTGCCACGGTTCAACCACGTGGAGCTCAACGGTCTTCGTCTGCAGACGCCCAAGCACGCGTACTCGGCGATTGCGGAGGAGCTCATGGGCGAGCGTCTGTCGCCGCAGGCGGCTAACGACGTGTTGGATCGGCGATTTAAGGAGGGGCGCGGCAGTGACGGGCGCGTCACCGTGCTCGTCATCGACGAGATGGACCTGCTCGTCACCCGCACGCAACAGCTGCTCTACAACCTGTTCGACTGGCCCACCCACCGAGCCGCACGGTTGGTGATTCTCGGCATCGCCAACACCCTCGACCTGCCCGAGCGTCTTCTCCCGAAGATTCTGTCGCGCCTCGGAAGCAACCGCGTGTCTTTCCAGCCGTACTCCGCGGATCAGCTCATGCAGATCGTCAAGGGTCGGCTTCAAAACACGGGTGGTCCCGGTCTCACCAACTCGCCCTTCGAGGACACCGCGGTTCAGCTGGCGAGCAGGAAAGTGGCTGCGGTATCTGGAGACGCGAGGCGCGTCCTCGAGCTGTGCCGACGCGGCGCTGAGCTCGCGGAGGCGAGGGTGAGGAAACAAGAGAAGGAGCTCGAGCGAGAGAAGGAGGGGAAGGAGAACATGCTCAGCGGCCAGGGTGCGATGCCCTCGACTTTCTTTGGCACAGCCGCGACTTCGGCGGCGAGGCCGGAGAAGAAGCGTCCCAACGGCGTGGACATCAAGGATATCCAGGCGGCTCAGCGTGAGATGTTCCAGACGCCACACATGCACCTGCTTGAGGCGGCTTCTCGGCACGAGCGCATCTTCCTCGCCGCGCTCGTCATGGAGCTTCGCAGAACTGGGCTCAGCGACGCGTGCATCACGAACGTCATGCGCGCGCACGAGCAGCTCTGCAGGCAGTTCGACGAGCCCTTGCCCCCCGCTGGTGCGGCGGCGGCGATCGCGTGTCGACTCGCATCCATCCGCCTTTTACTCGCGGATCCGGGACGGAAACGAAGCGCTCAGCGGGTGTCACTCAACGTGCCGAGGGACGACGTGGTGTACGCGCTGAAGCAACGGGAAAACAACGCCGCGAAAGCTGCAGCGGCGGCGATGAAGGAGAAGGGATTGAAGACGAGTGCGGTGTCCAAGGAGGAATTCGCCGAGTTTGACCACGGCGACATCCCCTGGCTGCGCAACCACCCAGGATTGGGATAGAATATCATACACGAGATGTAACACATCAAGCACGTCTATGCTATGCTCGCGCGCTCCCTCCCGAGAGAAAAAAATGTCACCAGGCAGCAGAGCTCGTGCAGAATCGGATCGAATCTCGGCAGCTCGGATCTCATCAGAGCCACGAGCGAGCGCCAACTGGCCTGCCGATACGCACAGTCGAGCGCGCCAACATGGCCGCTCTCGCGCCGACGGTCGGGTCGTTCGCGCGCCCCACGCACTCGCCCCGGTCGCGCCAGCGCGTCGCGTCGAGACGTGTCGCTCGTCCTTTACAGTCCCGCGTCGTTCCCCGCGGCGCGGCCACTCCCGGATGGCTCACCGAGAGTGGCTCATCCGCGGACTTGCCCGGCGATGCGGTGTCTAAGGATGCGCCTTTGCGCGTGCTCGTGGCCGGTGGTGGGCTGGGCGGGCTGTTCGCCGCGATTTGCCTGCGTAATGCGGGCGCGGACGTCGCGGTCATCGAGCGCACGGCGACGTACCGCCCGTTCGGTGGGCCGATCCAGCTCGCGTCCAACGGCGTGAGCACGATCAAGGCGACGTCGGAATCGTTATTCCGCCGAGTGACGGACGTGAGCCGCCCGTTCTGGCGCACCACCTCTGGTATCCGCGACGGTTTGAAGGGCAACTGGATGTTCACGTTCGGCGCCATCACCGAGCTCCCGGACGAGGGAAACCTCCCATTCTCCATCTGCGTCGACCGGAGCGACCTGCAGGAGGTGTTGCTGGAGGAAATCAATCAGGACTCCTCCGGGATCGTCAGCATGGGATCGGCGATTGCCAAGTACGAGAACCGAAATGACGGGAAGGGTGTCGACGTGACTCTGGAGGATGGCCGAGTCGTCATCGCGGACGTGCTGGTCGGCGCGGACGGCATCTGGTCCAAGGTTCGCGCGCAGATGTTCGGCGAACCCGGCGGCGTGAAAGGCGCCGGATCCACCGCGAGCTTCACCGGCTACAAGCTGTACTCTGGTTTGCCGCTGTTCAAGCCGTATTACTTCGAGGACGTCGGGTACAGCGCGTTCATCGGTCCGGACCATTACTTCGTGACGTGCCCCGACCGTGCGGGGCGCGTGCAGTGGTACGGGTTCATTAAAGCCACGTCCCCGAACACGCCCGACGAGGAGAACCCCGCGGAGTTCCTTCAAAAAACCTTGGCGGGGTGGGCGCCCGAGGTGCTGGAGCTCATCGGTGCCACGGACCCGGCGACGATCGAAGCACGAGATTTGTGGGATCGATATCCGAGTGTGGCTAAATCGTGGGCGGATGGAAACGTGACGCTCCTCGGCGACTCTTGCCACGCGACGATGCCCAACATCGGGCAGGGCGCGGGCTTGGCGTTCGAGGACGGTTACGAGCTCGCCAAGGTTCTCGAGGAGGTGCGAAACCGTTCGGATGTCCCGGCGGCGTTGGAATCGTTCTACAAAAAGCGCATCCTGCGCACCGCCGCGGTGCAAGGACTCGGGCGCATGAACTCGGAGGCGATTAAGATCCTCACGCCGCTTTTACCCATCCGACCGCTGGTGGAGTACTTCATCGGTCCGTTCCTGCCGCTGGTGTTCCGCGCACAGTTCGGGTACTGCTACTCGTTCTGCCCGGAGAAGATGGACGCGGGCGAGGCACGCGCGCTCGCGGATGACATGCGATTGAGACATAAAAAAGAGTCTGAAGCGGCGTGGGCCGATGCGGAGAGACAAGGCGTCGCGTTGACGGGCGTCGAGAACAAACACGAAAACCCGGCGCTCGAGGTGATTGCGAACTAGCAGCTCGTCCTTTGAAGGTGTATTAATGTATATGAAGACTCACGCGACGCCTCGTTTATCATATTGTACGACGCCTCGTTTATTGTACTCGATTGTATTGATTGAAAAAATTGCGCGTGCCTAATATCAACTCGAAACGCTCACCCATTAGTTGGTAGCCTTGGCGCTCGTCGCCTCGTCCACCAGGTACACGAGTCCGCGGAACGCCACGTCGGAGTGGTTCGAAAGGCTCATCTCGCAAGTGCGGGACGTGGAGTAGCCGTCGGAGCACCCCTGGGGCAGGTCGAGGTAGGACAGCGAGCTGCCGGTGAGCTCGGGGAAACGCATGCCGCGGTCACCAGCCATGCCGCAGCACGGGATGCCGCTCGGGGTCACCTCCTTGGCGCACATCCCCGCAATCTTGGCGAACGTGTTTTCGACGCCGAGCTTCTTGGACGAGCAAGGGACGTGGATCGCCACGTGATCCTTCACCTGCTTCCACTCGAGCTTGTCCACCAGGTGGTTGCTGATGAACTCCGTGGGCTCGTACAGCGCAAACCTCAGCGCCGGGTTGGAGAGCTGCTCCTTGATCTGCGCGAGGCAGGGGGAGGTGTCCACCACGATGGGCAGCTTGCCACCCTCCGAAGCCACCATGAGCGCCTCCTCGAGGTCGCTGCCCATCGACGAGGCCGTGGACTTGAAGCCGCGGCTATTGAAGATCATGCCGCAGCACTGCGACCCGAGACCCTCGGGGTACACCACCTCGTAGTTTGCCTTCTTGAGGATGCTCATCATCGCGTCGGGGACGCCTCCGATGGACTCCTCGCCCTTCACCGGGCCCATCATGCGGGTCACGCACGAGGGGAGGTAGACAACCTTGCGGGGCAGACCAGCCGCGGTGGCCACGGCGGGCTTGTAGGGCTCGGGGAGTTTGGGCGCGCCGGTGGGCATGTGGGGGTTCCACACGGGCACCATGCTGCCAGTCGCCGAGTTGAGCGCGCCGGACACCGACTTGAGCACGCCACCGCCGAGGATACCGTGGAAGGTGCTGACCATGTTTAAGAACGAGGGAACCACGGCGCTGACGGCGCCAAAGTTCTTCGCGAGGAAGTTGGCGGCGGAGTTTGCGGTGCCCTGGTTCTTGAGCTCGCGCTCGCGGATAGACTTGATGAGCTCGCCGGTGTTGATGCCGACGGGGCACTTGACCTGGCACATGCCGTCAGCCGCGCAGGTGCTGTTACCCTCGTAGGTGAAGGTGTCGAGGAACTCGTCCAGCCTACTCTGCTCAGCCTGCGTTCGGCTGGGAATATCCTGCAGGCGGGAGATCTCGCGGTAGACGGTGATGCGCTGCCTCGGGGTGAGGCTCAGGTCGCGGCTGGGGCAGTTGCTCTCGCAGAAGCCGCACTCCATGCACATGTCCACGAGGGGATCCGCCACCGGCTTGGGCTTGAGGAACTTCTGGTGCGTGTCCGGATCGCGGTTGAGGATGACGCCGGGGTTGAGAACGTACTCGGGGTCGAAGAGCTCCTTGAGCTCCCACATGATGTCGTACGCCTTCTTACCCCACTCCATCTCGACGAAGGGCGCCACGTTGCGCCCGGTGCCGTGCTCAGCCTTGAGCGAACCGCTGTACTTGATCGCGACAATCTCGCACATCTCCTGCATCATCGCGGAGTACTTTTTCACCTCCTCGTCGTTCCTGAAACCCTGGGAGAACACGAGGTGAAGGTTACCCTCGAGCGCGTGGCCCATGCAGGACGCGTCGTCGTAGCCAAACCTCTCGAACATGTCGATAAGATCCTGGGTCATGTCACCGAGCTTGTCAACCTCGCAGGCGACGTCCTCGATGAGCACGGAGGTTCCCGCTTGCCTCGAGGAGCCGACGAGGGGGATGAGACCCTTGCGCACGTCCCAGTAAACCTTGTACACCGCCTCGTCCTTCATGAACGGGTAGGTGGATTCGCGGTCGTTGAGGTACTCCATACCCGCGCCGTCTATGGCGTCAGTGACCGCCTTGATGCCGGCGTTGAGTTCCTCGTCGGTGGCGCCGCGGCACTCGATGAGGAGAGCCGCGCCGGTCCTGGGAGCGTCGGCGATGGTCGGCACGAGGCCGATGATCTGCTCGTGGCCCTCGCACTGGGTGAGGGACGCGCGATCGAAGAGCTCGACCGCGTCCACCTTGGTTTCCCTCCTGAGCACGGCGGCGGCGCGGCACGCCTCCTTGACATCCTTGAAGACGATGAAAGCGGACGCCTTGTGGGGGTGGTCGATGACGGTGTTGTAGGTGGCCTGGGAGACAAAGCCCAGGGTACCCTCGGATCCGATCATCAGCCTCTTGATGATCTCGATGGGATCGGAGGTGGGGTGGTCCACGAGCGCGTTCATGGAGTAGCCGGTGGTGCACTTGATTTTGTGCTTCTTCGTGATGAGCGCGGAGAGGTCCTCGTCTTCCTGCACTCGACTGGCGAGCGCGACGACGCCGTCCACGAGGCTCTTGTGCGACTTGAGGAACGCCTCGCGGCTCGCCTTGTCGCTGGTGTCCAGCACGGTGCCGTCCACGAACACGATCCTCATATCCTTGAGGGTGTGGTAGGTGTTCTGTGCCACGCCGCAGCACATGCCGGACGAGTTGTTGGCGACGACGCCGCCAATCATGCACGAGTCGATGGAGGACGGGTCGGGGCCCATCTTGTACTGCTCCTTGATGCCGTGCTTCTGCTTGTACTTGGCGAGCAGGCGGTTCACCTCTCCGAGGATCAAGCCGGGCTCGAGCGTGATCTCTTTGCCCTCGTTCTGCGGAAATCGGGTGCGGGGATGCGCGTCGGTCAGCGCGAGTCATCGGAAACGGGGGACAGAGATGAAAAATTAGCCGAAGGGTTCGAGCGCTCGTTTTGGCGAAGGGATGATGGCCGGGACTCCCGTCCACTCACCTTGATCTCGTAGTTGCGGAAGTTCTTGCCGGTGTGCGACAGCTTCAGGAGGATGGAATCGGTCACAGCCTGGCCGGAGAGCGAGGTACCCGCGGCCCTGAACGTGACCGGGGTCTGGTGCTTCGCGGCGATGGGCAGGATGCGCTTCACCTCGTCTTCGCCGTGAATCTTTACCACCACCTGGGGCAACAGGCGGTAGAACGACGCGTCGGTGCCGTACGCGAACGTCTTGACCGGGTCGGTGTACATCCGCTCCATCGGGACGATCGAGGAAGCATCCTTCTGGAACGCGGTGTACCTGCCGTCATCGATCCTGCCGCCGTCCACGTTGCTGTACACGGTCACGCCCCGGTCGGGGACGGGATAGACAGTGCCACCGTGAGGGGCGGGTGATGACGTCGCAGCCGCTGCGGCCGGAACCGCGGCGTTGCGCGCGGCGACCGCTGTGCGCCTCGCGACCGCGGGACGCTGCACCAGCGGCAAAGCCGCGCGCAGCGCCAAGGCGATGCTACGCGAACGCCTCATCGTGTGTCGTGCCCTTGATGGCGCGCTCGCGACGAGTGCCCGGGCGTCGACGCGACAACAATCCCCAACAACGCGGACGCGGCACCGTTGCCGATTGCAAAATCCCACGGACAAAAGCTGACTTGTCCAATCAGATGAAAAAGTTTGGACCAATCAAACGCAGGCTTGCACCCCCGATTCTGAGTCATGATCATGACTCGAGGCAGTTTGGCATGACTCTGCCTCGAGTCATGATCCGCGCAACTGACTCCCTGTTGACAGTTTGACCTCCCCGAGAACTCGGGTGCCCATTCATCAGAAGAAGAGGGCGAGACGGCTTGGGTTGGGGGACGCCGAGCCAAAAGAGCCATGGCGACCGATGGTGGATCAACGAAGCGCCGCCGGGTAACCCCCGTGGCGATGGTGCTGCACCTGGACGAGGAGGAGGACGAAGAGGACGTCGACGAAGATACGTGGGATGGGGAGGACGATGGGGAGGACTTCACCGCCGCCCCCGACTCCTCGCAGAACCGGCAGAGCGTCGCCATCGACGTCGAGGGGAGGGTCGGGGGCGTCTCGGACTGCGGTCTGGACTTCTCGTTTCGATCCTACCCCGACGAATCATTCCAGAGATACGCCGGCCTGTCGACCACGAAGGCGTGCGATGTCATCGCCGATGACTGCAAAAAGTGTTTCGTGGGGGAGTCCTTCTGGCTCGCCGCGGGGTCCAAGCCGCGGTGCGTGCTGGAGGAGCTGGCGCGGAGGGTGTTCAAGCTCCACGTCGCGGGTGCGGACGGCACGTGGGACGTCGACAAGTCGGGCGCCGAGTGGTGGGTGCAGGTCAGGCGCGAGGGCGACGGGCACAAAGAGACGGTGTCGTTCCACTGGGACAAGGACGAGGACCTGGTGGACGGCTTCGGGGTCAACGTTCACCCGGCGATAAGCACCGTGACCTACGTCACGGAGAGCGGCGCGCCCACCCTGGTGCTGGACCACGTACCCCCGGTGATGTACGAGGACGTGGAGCAGTTCAGGGGGGCGATCGGGACGGGATACCTTTCTTTTCCAAAACGAGGGAAACACGTCGCCTTCGACGGTCGGCTGCTGCACGGCGCACCACGGGAGCTGGCCAAAACTCGGCACGTGCAGAAGGGATACGAGCGAGTGTCGTTCCTGGTGAACATATGGCTGAACTACAGACCGTACGCCATAGAGCCGTTCCCTGAGGAGGAGATTGAAAACCTGGGCCTGAGCCCGGTGAACGCGATACCGATGAGTCCACCAGGCGGGTTCCCAAAGGGGTTCGGGGGCGATCGGTACCCGTCCACGAGCAGTAGAACCGACCGGTTCGGTGATATGCGAGAGTTCAGATACGACTTCGGTGCGACGGGCGTGGAGCACACGCTGGTGTTGCCCGTGTCGATCGAGGCGTTGGACTCCGTGTCGGACGCGAGGGAGGGTAAAGTGGTGGGGGGCCGTAAAGTGGACTGCGTGCGGCTTCGATTCGCGCGAGGAGCCGAGGCGGCCGTGGTGGCGCAAGAACCGAAGGAACCGCGGCGATCGGGCCGACATAGGTAGTGATGCCGTTTACATAGGGCACGTCTTAGGTATGCGATGACGACTTTGAGAAGTTGAAAACCTTTTTCAAGTCGTGCCGTCTGTTCATAAGTGACACGCGCGGTGGTGGTGTTCCACCACGGGCCGAGGTCGGAGCCAGACTCGCCCGCCGCTTCGACACATCACGCGATGAGAGCACGATGCGAGTGGACCGGTTAGTCATTTAGACGCCCCATTCCCCAGGCCGGCGTCGGACGCACACCCCCCGCAAAGGATGGCACCCCCCGGGGGCGGTGATGATGCGTCACCGCCCAACGTGACCCTCCCTGACGCCCTAGCCGGTCACCAGGGTGACGCTTTGGTGTCGTGGAACATAGGTTTGCGTGGTTTGCGGCAGCTCGTCGCGTCCGACCGAGGTGCGGACAAGACCGCCGCCAAGGACCAGCACGGGGTGACGCGCCAGCTGGGTTACGGCTCCGTAGATTCGCTCCTCGATTCCCTGGGCGCCGACGTCGTGGCTCTACAGGAGTGCAAGCTGACGAGCCGTGGCGACCTCTCGCCTGAAATCGCGTGTCCGAATGGATGGGACAGCTATCACGCGGTGTGCGGAGACGCCTCGGGTGGTGCCATCCCCGGGCAGACGGGCAGGGGCAGAGCCAAGACTGGGTACGCAGGTGTGGCTGTGTACGTGAGGGTCGAGAAACGAGTCGTCGCGGCGGAGGAAGGGGTCACGGGCGCGCTGACTTCCCCCGAACGGCTCGCCCGCGGCGATGCGGTGGGCCATTACGGTCGCATGAGCGATGTGTTCGACCGCGCGCGTATGCTCGAGCTCGACTCCGAGGGTCGATGCGTCCTCGTCGACTTTGGAGCCTACGTCCTGCTCAACGTCTACGTCCCTTCTCTGTCCTCCGACGACGAGGAACGAGGTAGGTTCAAGCTCGACTTTCTCAGCGCGGTGGAGATCAGGTACAGGGCACTGTTGGATGCGGGACGCAAGGTGGTGCTCTGCGGGGACTGGAACGTTTCGTACGGTGTCATAGACAGCGCAGTCGCCGTCGAGGAGAAATTGTTGGATGAAGATTTGTTGGAGCGGAACGCGTCCCGGCGGTGGCTGCGTGCGCAGGTCTCCGGGGGCGGAGGGACGACGGGGGCGGATCGCGAACCGCTCGTGGACGTATTCAGGCGCGATTACCCCTCGGTGAGAGGCGCGTACACGTGTTGGAACGTCTCCGCGGGCGCCCAACTCACAAACTACGGCAGCCGCATCGATTACTTTCTGTGCGACGAGGTCACCGCGGCGACGGTTGCGAGATGCGGCATCGCTCCCAAACACGAAGGGTCGGACCACGCGCCGGTTTTCATCACCATCCGAACGGGATCCGAGTGCAGCTTAGCGGACGCAGAGATTGATGGCAAGTTCGTCGTCTCTCTCGCCAGCAGCGCGTGTGTTGCCGCCGCGGGAAGGCAGGCGAGGCTGACGGATACGTTTTTCAAAGCCGGCGCGGGGGCACCGACGGACGTTTGGGGGTCGACAGAGACGATGGGGTGTTCGGTAAACGGGTCAACGAGCGGAATTTGGGGTGATGGAGATGGTTTAGCTCGTTCGCAGCCCGCGGTGGGTGGCTTGAAACGCAAGCACGGAGGCGGCGGGGTGGGCGGCGGAGCGTCGATCAAATCTTTCTTTGGACCGAAGGATGGGGGTACAAGGCCGACCCCGGCAGCCTCCGCTGAGATCAATCCGCATCCCGACGTGTCAGGTGACGCCATGACGCGTGATGTACCGGCTCGAGTGCCTTCGTCGGCACCCACCGCATCACTCGAGACGGTCGCGGCATGGAAAGCGATTCAGAAAAGAATGGCGCCGCCGACATGCCGAGGTCACGGACTGCCGTGCAAGGTGCGGACGGTGAAGGAGGGACCGAACAAGGGTAGGGGGTTCTTCTGCTGCCCCAAGCCGAAGGGTATGAAAGGAGACAAGAACGCTGACTGCGGATTCTTCCAGTGGGAGAAAGTTTATCGAAAGTGAGTGAGGACGTTTGCTCGACTCGGTGCAGGGCGCCGACGGTATCGAATATGTGACGTATATCGAATAGCACGTAGCTTAACAATAACAACACGCGCGACGAATGTCGTCGTATCACTCCGCGCTCCAGTCACCCACCTTCCTGATGCCCTGCTCGCGTCTCCTCCGCCGCTCCATCTTCTTCTGCGCCGCGATTTCCGTTTCCAGCTCCCGTTCCTTAGCCATCTCCGCCCGGAACACCTCGGTCGCGCGTTTCTTCAGTTGCGCCTCGTGGAACGTCTGCATCTCCATGCGCCACTGCGCGGGAGACACGAGCCCACGAAGCTCCTCGGGTACCTCGTTGGCGTCCCTCGCGCGCTGCCTCACGCCCGTCAGGCCGCGCCGGCGAACGTGAGCCTCGTCCTCGCCGGCGCCGCCCTCGCCACCTCCCTGACCCTCGCGACCTCCCTGACTCGCACCCGCCGGTGCCGGTCGCGCCCCTCCCCGCGCCCTCGACCTCGGGGACCGGCCGTCGCTGTCGTCCATCAGCGACCCGTACCGTCTCTGCCTGCGCGTGGTGTCCGGCGAGGCCAGCAAGACTAGGTCGTACAGCAGCTGCCCGAGGATGCCGACAATGAACACGAACCACTCCCAGGCTGTGCGGCCCCTGGGCTTCGATGGGGCGGTGGGCGAGTCGCGGGGCGAGTCGGAATCGCCCCCTCGTGATCTATCGGGTCCGTCAGGGTCCGTATCTCTACCCTCTTTCCGCCCCGCGTCATCCCCGGTCGCGTTCGACACCGAAGGGGCGCCCCCGTCGTTGTTATGCGCCCCCGGACGTCGATCGCGATCTCCATCGGACGCATCGGACCCGGAGTCGGACGGCCACTCGTCGCTTTCGTGTTTGGTGGCATCCGCAACCTTTGGCTCCGCCTCCTCTGGGTGAACTTCCGTCTCTTCGCCCTCACCACCCATCGTGCGTCTCACACTGTGTGACGCACTCGATCTGAGAAAAGAGTGCTGCCGATGGATATCTTACAGGGAATCGGATGCCCGAGACCGTCACTTCGCACGGCGCATGTACTCGGTCACTTCGAACGGCGCATGTACTCGGTAGCGCACGCGCCGTCAGCCCGCTCGATGGCGACGCTAAGGGCCACTAGAGTGTCCTCGCGGACGCGTGGGTTCTCTCGGCGGGTCCTCTCGACGGGTCCCGAATCGCTCCGGAAGAATCGTGTAAGGGTCGCAGCCTCGACGCGGGATGATAAGGAGGTTTGGATCCAGACCACGAACGTGCAGGTCCTCCTCGCCGCCCTCGAGTGCGGCCTGAGCACCACCGCGCTGTTTCCCTCCGATACCGCGGCACTCGCGGAGGAATGGCGCAAGGTGGGCAGGTTCACCCCGTTGGCCCTCACCGACGATGGAACCGTGACCGAGGAGGATGGAGACTTCTACCGCGCCGTGGGTATCACCTGCGAGGTCACGGGCCCTGATGACGTGGATGACATCGCCAGGATGGCCGGCGTGGAGCCCCTGGTGGTGGTGGACTCGTCGACGTGGAGGATCATACCGGCGGAGAACCTGGTGGCCAAGTTCGGGGCCACCGACGAGAGCCGGCTGTTCTCGGTGTCTGAGACGGCCAAGGACGCGGAGGCGATGTTCGAGGCGCTGGAAACAGGCGTGGACGGTGTGGTTCTACGCACCGACGACGCGGCTGAGCCGAGGGAACTCGCGGCGTACCTGAAGAAGCGGGGTATGATCGGCGGCGGCGGGGACGGGGTGGCAAGTTTGGAGTTGACCCCGGCTGTGGTCACCCGGGTGGAGACCGTGGGTACGGGTGATAGGGTCTGCGTGGACTGCGCCGCGGCGTTCTATCCCGGCGAGGGACTACTCGTCGGTTCCTTCGCCACCGGCCTGTTCCTGGTTCACAGCGAGTGTCTGGACGCGGAGGGATACGTCAACTCCAGGCCGTTCAGGGTCAACGCGGGCGCGCTGTGCTCGTACGTGGTGACGCCGGGGGGTAAGACCGCGTACCTGTCCGAACTGAGAGCCGGGGACGACGTGACGTGCGTGAACGAGGATGGACACACCCGCGTGATGACAGTCGGTCGGGTAAAGGTGGAGCAGCGACAGATGGTGCTGGTGGAGGCGGAGTGTGGGGAAAAGAAGTTTGCCGCGTTGTTACAAAACGCTGAGACGGTTCGGCTGGTCACGGCGCCCGGGGAGGATACGCGGGCGGTGTCGGTGTCGACCCTGGATGTCGGGGACAGGGTACTGGTGCACCTGCAGGAGGGTGCGAGGCACACGGGGTTGAAGATAGTCGAGGAGGAGTGGTACGAGCAGTAGACAGCGACGGTTGGGTTGACGACTGTCACAAAAAATAAAAAATTGATCGACAGCTCGGAGAAGATTTCGGGGAGGGGTATTATTTCGCAACGGCGCCCCGACGCCACACACGCGCTTCGGTTCATCCCTCTCGGGGATTCGCGTCTAAGAGTACACGCGCGCTCGATACACACGCGCGCGCAACGGTTGGTGAATCGGTGGCCCATCGGCGTCTCGACCGTTCGGCTTTTCCAAGGATCTCCCGTTGAAAATGTCCGATGGTGACGCGTATGTGTGGGGTAACAACGACTGCCAGGTGCTGGGCCTGACGACGAACGTGAGCGCCCGCAAACGCCCGTTCCCCGTCGCGAAGATCAACAAGGAACACCCGAGCGGATACACGCGCCTGCTTCCCAAGTGCCAGATCGTGGTCGCGGGCGGCGTGCACTCCGTCGCCGTCACCGTCGAGGGCGACATTTTCACCTGGGGCACGCATGAGGAGGGACAGCTCGGTCGTGTAGTCCCTGAGGGGGACGACGAGGCACCCGCGGTACCCGGGAAGGTGACCCTGCCCGCGGCGTGCAAGGGCGCCGAGGTTATCAACGCCGAGGCGACGGATTCGGCCACCTTCGCGCTCTTCGACGATGGGTCGGTTTTTGGGTGTGGCGTGTTCAAGGATGACGGAGAGCTCGGGTTCTCGCCGGGCAACACGGGGAGGCAGCACGGCATGGCGCCCGTCGCCGGACCCCGATCCCCAGCGCACACCACCCCGATCGAGTCCATGGCGGCGGGTAACGGCCACCTCGTCATGTTGACCAGCCGCTTCGGGGGCGACGGCAAGGCGGCGTCCAAGCCCGAGGTGCTCACCCTCGGCGCCTGCGCTCAAGGTCAGCTCGGCCGCGTGGGCTCCAGGGTCGGACCCCGGTCGCACTCCCGTACCCTGCTGGCACCCGCGGCTGTTCGCATGCCCGGCGGTGCGGGTCGCCCCGTCGCCGTGTTCGCGGGAGGGTTCCAGACCTTCGTGCTCACGGACACGGACAAGGTTGTGGCGTTCGGGCTGAACAATTGGGGTCAGCTCGGCCTGCCCCTTACCGACTCCATGGCGTTCATCCCCAAGATCGTCCCTGCGTTATCCGGCAAGGGTATCATCGAGCTGGCGTGCGGAGAGCACCACAGTTTGGCGCTGACCAAGTCGGGTCACGTGCTCACCTTCGGCCGCTACGCGTACGGACGCCTTGGCAGGGCGACTGAAGAGGACATGGTGCACAGCGACGCGGCTGATCCGACACCGACGCGAATCGCGTTCCCACCGGGCGCCGCGGCCATCTCTTCCGTCGCGGCGGGTATGAAGGAATCGGGTGCCGTGGACGAGGGCGGTGTGCTGTACATGTGGGGCTGCGGCGATATGAACATGCTGGGTCGCGGCGACAACGTTCACAACGTCTTCGCGCCCGAGCCCGTGCCGGTGAAGGAGGGGTACAACCACTGGCAGGGGCAGAGGGTCGAGTCTTGCTCGATCGGCGCGCAGCACGTCATGATCCGGGCCACTCCAGGGCACGACGGCGTTTGACGATTCGTTATTAGCTCAATCACGGTTGAAATCGAGACACGACGATGCTCATCACTTATCATATCACTTGCTTACAAGTATCACTTTGCATCACTTAGCCGCCGGCTTCTTGGCCACGATGGTCCTGTGACGAGGCGAGGAACTCCGCGTCTCGACAGTCTCAAAGCCGGCGCGTCGCATCACCTCCTGGACGTCGAGCGCCGCGTACTGCTCGAGGTACGGTTCCGTGGATTTGAACGCCGTGAACGCAAAGACGTTGTTGGCGATCCTCTGGAACGCGGGCGCGGTCGGGTCCATGTCCATGAGGCTCAGGCACGCCCCTGGCTTCAACACCCTGTACGCTTCGCGGATGACATCCTGCGCCGCGGACGCGGGCAGCTCGTGGAAGGTCAGGCACGAGCTGACCAGGTCCTGGGAGTCGTCCTCGAACGGCATGTTCTCTCCGGCGCCGTGCTGGAACCTGACCTTGCGTTTATCGTATCCGTGCGGGTCCCCGGGCCGGGCGTCGAGCGCGTGGTTGGCGACGGCGACGAAGTAGTTGGAGAGGTCCAGGCCGACGAACTGCTCCGCGTCCGGGAAGGCGCCCACGAGCGCCCTGGTGCTCAGACCCGACGAGCACCCCACGTCCACCACCTTCTTCGCGTTCTTCCTCATCTCCGGGTCGATGTGATCCATCGCCTGCGCCTGCGCGCGATGGTACCCCGAACGCAGCTTCTCGTCCCCGTCCTTCTCGAGAGTCTTGCCATCCTCGCTGAACACTGGGGCGTGCACGGCTTTGGCGGCGACCTCCACCTCCAAAGCGGGGTCCCAGCCCAGGTTACCCTCGGGGTACGCGTGGAACGAGGTCTTGTAGTACTCGGGCGTGTTCTCGACCACCGCCGGGTCGGTCGCATCCTTCAGCGCCTGCTCCCAGTCCGTCGCCGACCGAAGCTCGCTTACTTCAGAGTCCCATTCTATGCCGAGTTCGCCCGCTCGCTTGACCATCTTCTCCTTGGCACCCTTGCTGGCGGCCTCCCAGAGCGGCGGGAACTTGAGGATCGCGCCCACGATCTCGGCGGCGACGGACGTGCGGTTCGCCGAGCCCGGAGTCGCGGCGGATACGCACACCATCGCTCGCCTCGATCGCGTCACTTGTCGCCTGCCACTTGGCAACACCGATGGCCTGGTGGAGTGCGTGGCGAGCTGCGCGTTGACGACGGGCGTGGACATGGTGGATCTCGTCTGACCTGCGAGGATACACGCACGTGGGATCTCTGGTGCTCGCGCGAGTCGTTTCGCCGCGTCGAGGGGCGCGTCGGCGTGTGGTCGAGAGCGAGTGTTGGCTCCGGATAGACTATATTTTTGGTTGTCGGCCACACAGCAAGAACCGTCGACGAGTCAATTATTCAACACATCTTCGTCAGCAACGCGCCTGTCGCACAACACGCAGTCGCGGCTGAGAGAGACACCCGAGGCGCTAGTCGACTCGCGGGCGATCAACCGGATCTCTTCGACCGCACGCCGATCTTCTCGGGGTGAAACACGCCAGTCTCAGTCGGAGGGCGGCAGATTCGACACGAGGGCTCGAACGTTCCTTTTTCCGAGGCGGTCCAACGAGAAGGAAGCATGAGTCAGCCTCCTGGTCCGGGCGCGCCGGGTTCGGCGCCGGGGACGAACCCTTTCGCGACACAGCCCGCCTTTTTGCAAGGCGTGCCACCGGAGCAGGCCGCGGCGCCTCAGCAGCAGGCTCCCGCGGCTCCCCCCCACGGCGGGCCCGTCCTCATTTCCCAGCCCGGGGAGGAGCGACCTGTGATTGGCAGGGAGGAAGGTAGTGGTACGCGGGTAGCACCGGCTCCGGTGGAGTATCAGGTGACGCACACGCAGTTTGCGCCTCAGCCACATCCGCAGCAGAACATGTTCTACCCCGCCGTCCCCCACGGCGGGAGCGCGGCGAATCACTACGGTCAGCAGTACGGGCACCACAGGCAGGCGAATAGCGCTGGCGGCGGCTATGTGGTGATGATGCCGGACGGTCGGAGCGTCACGGTCAACGAGGACAGCGGATCGGTGGAGATGCTCATCACGCGGCAGTACTCGCGTGCGTTGCGAATCTTCGCGTTCATCGATATCCTGCTCTGCATCCTGTACACCTTCAGCGGCTGGACGTGGGCGATATTCGCCGTCATCGGTCCCATCTGCGGGTACTACGGCGCCAAACACTACAATCAGGGAAACACGCTGGTCTACTTGACCTTCTGCTTCTTCAACCTAATACTGCGATGCACCCTCTTAGCGCTGAGCAGGGGCGCCGCGGCGGTGTTCCTCACGGTGTTGATGGTGATTGTGGAGGTTTACATCACGCGGATAGTCATAATCTTCTTTAAGCTTTTGAAGACTCTGACTGACGAAGAGCTGACGCTTCTGCGTGTGCTGGACAACGCGGCGCCGGTCCGACCAATGTACTACTAGCCAGTGCGAGAGAGGACGATATAAATAAAAGCGGGCGGTTGTATGATATTTCGAATCGCTAAAGAAAATCTCAGAGGAGCGCGTATCCCTTCCCGGTTTTCCGCGCATTCGCCGGGATGCCCGGATCGTTCTCGTCGTCCTCATCCTCGAACGCACCGTATTCAAAGTACTTGAAGCTCGGGTTCGGTTCGGACCGAGTGCGAGTGTGCCGGGGCGTCGACCGGTCCGACGCGATCGACGAGACACTCTCCAAAACCTTCTCAGATCGCCCCTCGCCGTGTTCGCCACTCGCCGAGTTTATTCGCACCTTCTTCTCCACAGCCTCCTCCGGTGACTTGAGCACCCACTTCACGGGACTCGTCACCGCTGCACTCGGCCGGGGAGGTAAGATCGGGGACGTGGGCGGAAGCGACGTCCCGGGTGGAGGCAAACGAGGCGACGGCGCTGACGGTTCAGATCCCCGCTTGAGCGCGTCAATCTCCCCTCGAAGCGACGATACCGTCTCCACCGCGGCGCTCAACTGCTCCGTCAGACGCCGGTTACTGGCCAACGCATCGGCGAGCCGTGCCTTGAGGGCGTTAACCTCCGCCGACTGGCCGATGGACGGCGTGGTGTCGTCAAACGAAGTCCATCCCGGCGCGGCTCCGTGGCCGTGCCCAGCGAAGGAAGCCGGCGTATTGTCGTCAAAGTTGGCCCACCCGCCCTCGTCGCCCGCGTCGGAGTTTGCAAACGACCCGACGGTCATCCCCGCGTCGGAGTTTACGAACGACCCGACGGTCATCTCCGCCTCCACCTCTTCTTCCTCGACGACGCCGCCCGTCTCGACGAGGCGCTCGGCTCGCGCGACCAGATCCGCCGCGGCTGGCCTTTCGTTGGGTTCAACCTTGAGCAGCTCCGAGATGAGCCGAACCACCCCCGCGCTCCTCCCGTGGCCGTTCGGCAGCGAGTACGTCCCGTTCAACGCCGCCATCTTCGCCTCGGCGCCGAACGGCAGCCTCTGGAAACACAGCTGGTACAGGAGGCACCCCAACGCCCACGCATCCGCCGGCTTACCGATGGCGCCCCACCGGAACACGTCCCACATCTCCGGCGCCCTGTACGTCGGAGTGGTATTCTTTCCCACGTCCGTCTCCGCCCTCGCCCTCTCCGTCGGTGTCTTCATCGCCATCTCACCCACCATGACGCTGCCAAAGTCGCAGAGTTTCCAGAGCCCATCCGGAGCGAGAAGCAAATTTTCAGGTTTCACGTCGCGGTGAATCAGCGGCGGCGACTTCGAGTGCATGTATCCCACGGCGCCCGAACACGCGGCGAATGCGGTGAGCACCTCCTCTTCGGTCATTCGGGTCTTGGCTTCGACGTGTGAGTTGATGTGCTGCGCCAGCGACCGCTCGCACAGCTCCATCACGAGCAAGGTTTGCACGAAGCCCCCGTCCTGTCGGTGCGCCTCGGCCCTCGAGACGTCTCTGGAGAACAGGGCGACGACGTTTGGATGGTCCGAGAGGCGCGCGTGGAGGTCAGCCTCGCGCTCGGCCTCGATCTGGGCGTCCTGCCTGTCCGCGGGAATCAGCATCTGCTTCACGGCCACCCGCGTGCCCGTGCTGAGCTCCCTCGCCCTGTAGACCCGGGCCATGCCTCCCTCGGCGAACATCTCCTCCACGAGCATCTGACGCTCGGCGACCGTGAGGGTGGCCCCACTCAGGTCGCTGGGTCTCCCGCCCGCGGCGGCGGAACCCTGCTTGGCGCCGCTGGACAGTCCGACTTCCTTGAGCGCCTTGCGCATGCTGTCAAACATGGCGCCTCGACCCGCAACCGACCGGGCTCCTCAGGGAGGACACTCTGAAAGACTTTGGTCCCTTTCGGGGGATCTGAAAGATACCTTTCGTCTGAGGCAGCGGCGCCCCGCGAGAATGTCAACCGGGAATGTCACCGCGGTGACAGACTCGCGTCTGCCGTACTCCAAAGGCGCGACGCCGCGAAACCCACTCTCTCGGACGGATCCGGTCAGCGACGCGCGCACAGGCGCGGGTCTCAATGTGGGGTCAACAACGCCCCGTCATCCTTTTTTTCTTTGGTTATCACGGCGGGGCTTCGACAACAGAATCGCTAACAATATAGGTTAACACACCGCCCAGCACGAGCCCAACATGGCGAAGGTGCACAGCATTCACATCTCGGACGCGTCCATGCGTCCCATGCGGTCCGTCGAGTCCGCGAAACTCATCGCGGGCAAAGGCATCGAGGGTGACAGGTACGCCACCGGCGAGGGAACCTACGTCGCCTTTCGTGAACCGGGCCGACAACTCACGCTCATCTCCAAGGAGAGCGCGGAGTCGCACCTCGCGGGGTTGGCGAGGGGGAAGGTGACCGTCGGGAACCTGCGACGCAACGTGGTGGTGAGCGGGATGACCGCGCGTGACCTGGAGGATGCCATCGGGAGCGTTCTGACGCTGGGCGACGCGTGCAGGGTGCGCATCCATCGCCTCTGCGTGCCCTGCATGTACAACGAGAAACTCAACCAGGCGCCCGGGCTGATGGAGGCGGTCTGGTCCGAGGCTGGGGTCAACTGCGAGATCCTCGCCGGTGGTTCACTCAGGCCCGGGGACGTCGTTACAGTTGAACAAAACAGCTTCGACGCCTCATCCATCGACGACGGCGGCAAAAAGGCGGCGTTTTACAAACGGCCGAGTCTTCGCACGGAGGACGAGACCGAGTCGCTCAGGTCGCTGCCGATGGGTAAGCCGGGTGTCGATCGCATAGCGGAGGCTTACGCGACGGTGGGTGCGAACGAGGCTGTGGGGATAGACGACGACGCCGCGCTCGACATACGAGCAAAGGCTGAGCTCAGGGCGGTGACCGCGGCGACCAAGTTGCGGAGACGCGCGGCTTGGAAGGCGCAGCTCATCCTCTGGGCCATCCTCACCGTCGTCGTGTCGCTGGTGTACACGATCTGCATGCGGTCCATAGCGTCACCGGGATTCAAGTGATCTATAAGGGCGCACGTGTTTTGATGTTACCTTGTGGTATGAAGTGATAATACAGTCGAGTACGCCTTAGCGCCATAGCTATCTCGCCTTTTTCTCCGCCGCCCTCGCGTTGATGGCCGACATCAGTCCAATCGCCGGCGCAACCTTCTGCTCCTGCGTCCGCCTGTCGTAGGTTCCCTTCTGCATCGCGATAGAGTGTCCCATGTACAGGCTCAGCGCCTCCAGCTCGGCATCCGTCGCGATACCCTCGCCGCGGACGTGCGTGATGACCATGTCGCGGACCAGGTGGGGATTCGTCTTCTTACCCGTCAAACGCATCGCCGCCCTGCTGAACGTGCGGGACAGCTCGGAGACGTTCCACGGCTCACCGTTGGGCCGCGAGAAGACACAGTTATGGTTCGGGGACAAACACGCGCGCCAGCCCCAGCCGGAGTACCCCCGGTCCGTGAACCCCCGGGCCTCCTCCTCCGGGTCGGGCGGTCCAAACAGCCAAGCCTCCAGCGCGGGATACAGCCTCTCGTCGAGCATCAAACTGGGTCTCGCGCCGTACGCCCCGCCCGTCTTGTAGTCATCCGGCGAGTGCTTCACCGTCCACACCCTCCGTCGCACCAGCGACACTGTGCCGTCCTCCCCGTCCACGGCGTCGTCCACCTCTTCGCACGCGAGCGTCCTGCCCAGCTCGAGCTCCCGCAGCGTCCGTTGCCGGTCGGGTACGCACGCGAGGATGGCGAAGAGGAGGTACCGCTGCACCGCCATCGCCACGTCCTTGTCCGGTCGCTGATCACCCGCGTGCGTCAGGGGCGCGCACTCCCATCTGAGCCGCTCGACGAGTCGGAGGTAGTCGGGCCAGTCCAACCACTTCGCATCCTCATCCGCGGCGTGCTCACCTTTGGTCGCCAGCGTGACGTTACCCCGCTGCACCCGCACGAGCTCCATCACCACGGGCTGTTCCATCGCCGCGCCGTGCTCGTTCGTCTGCGAGCCGTGCAGCCACTTGGCGAGGGCGATCAGGCACCGAAGCTGAAACGCCTCGGTGGACGGCAACACGCCCCGCTTCTCGTCGAGCCACTGGAGGTATTCAATCGCCAGCGCGGCACCCTCGGCGTCGGGGCTCGGGAACACGTCCCTCAAGGACAGGTTCGTCGGGGCGTTCGCCGGGTGGGTCTTGAGGAGGGTGGGATCCGTGGGCGGCGTCGCTCCGTCCCACCCGCCGAGCTTGCACCGGCAGTACCAGCCGAGTAAACCTTTGGCAACCTCCATGTAGTTGTTGGCCGTGGTGACGCGGACGGGAGCCTTGGCCCCGCCGACGCGCCTGCTCGTCACTCCCTTGTGCATGCGACCGAGCTCATCCGCGAGGGCACCGGGGATCTCGTCGTCGCGGAGGGAGTAAGGCGGGAGTCTCTTTCGCCTCGTCACCCGAACGTCCGCGAGCGCTGTCCGCCCCGTCGCCGCGAGCCTGCCCCTGGTTGGCCTGGGCAGGCGCGCGTCCGGGCCCGGGAGAGCGCCGCCGATCCAACCGTCGGCACCTCCCAGCGCGCTCGTCGCGGCGGGGTTGGCACCGAGCCGCTCCGCGATCGCCGCCTGCTCCGCCTCCCTCGCGGCCTCCTCCCTCATGGCTTCGATCTCAATCGCAAATTTGGCGGGCACACCCACGCCGGTGAGCTCGGTGGCGGAGAGCGCGTTGATCTCCTGTGGGGACTCGAACCAGTTGGCTCGAAGCATGGCGGTTATCTTGACCGCGTCGTCATCGCCGCGGCCGATTCGGGCGCACGCGCGCGCCACGAACGCGTCCAGGGACTCCGCCTCCGCCTCGGGCTCCTCCTCGGCTGTGTCCTCCTCATCGCTTTTCTCCGCGACAGCCCCGTCGGCGCCCGCGGTCGATCTCAGAGGGAAACGGACACGCGCGGGTCGATCGGAGCGTGCTATACGACCACAGAGATGGACACGACGGTGCGCGGCGGGCGCAATCGCCCGCACGAGAGCCGCAGCCATCGTCGCCGGTGGCTGGTGTGCTCCTCGTTTTTGAAATCCGGTGAAACTTCCCGGCCTTGTTCTCGTCGAAGCCAAGGCTCACATGCGTTTCATCATTTCGAGGGCGCAGCCCACCACCACGGCCGACGCAGACACAGACGTATCGTGCCAGCCATCGGGCGGCTACGACCGCGTATTATCGAGTGGGGGTGCTTGGTAGGACATCGCACGCGCGAACCCGGCGATATCTGGTTGGACACACGCGCCATGGCGGGTGAGGCGAATCGGCCTGAACGAGAAAAAATGTGTGATAAAACCAGGTTGGTGGTGGACTGCGTACTGGCTCTGGCTGCTGGACACGTGTTGGCAAAGGCGCTATTGAGACTCAGTTCGTGAACGTCGCGTCGTTAAAAGAAGTGCTACGTCAGAAAATAGGCAGGTATGTACAGGCGGCGGCCGCGGCGTCGAGATAAAAACAGCCGCGGGCGCCGCTCTTGGAAAAGCAAAAACGGCAAATGCATAGTCTCGTAATATCCTCCGTGCAGGTCCCCCACCCGGCGACCTACTTCCATCTCATCTCTCCTCCTTCTCTCATTTCTCCACGGCGGTCACCGCCGCGCGCTGCTCGATGATCTCCGCGTCGATCGAGTCGCGGATGATCATCCTCCAGATCTTCACCGTCTTGGTCTGGCCGTAGCGGCGGATGCGACCGATGGCTTGCGTCTCCGAAGCCTCGTACTCGTACTGGGTGGTGGTGAGCAGCGGGTGCACGAAGATGGCGTGGTTGGCGGTGGTGAGGTTGGCGCCGGATGCGCTCTCATCCCTGGACAGGAGGAGGAGCACCCTCGCGTCGCCCTTCTTGAGGTCCTCCTTCTGGAACTCGTCCAGGGCGCCAGTCTGCTGGTGCACCGACCCCTTGAGCTTGAGCGCCTTGATGTTAGCCTCGGCGAGAACCTCGCCAACCTGCTTCATCAGGTCGGGGAACTGGACAAAGACCAAGATGCGCTCATCCTCAGGGGTGTCCTTGATGCGCTGCACGAGGTGGGCCATCTTGGTACCGTGCACGCCGCACTCGAGCTCCTCCAGGGTGATGCCCTCCTCGGCTTCGGCGGATTTCTTCGCCTTTTTCACCGGGGATTTGACCTTCTCGGCGGCGCGCTTGGTGACTCGCTCGGTGCCGAGGGACTGGGCGCTGATGACGGAGCTGAACCTGGCGGGGCACTCGCATCCGGGAACCCCGCACTCGGTGTGGGCGGCGTACCTCTTGAGGCAGTCCAGGCAGCCGATGTGGCCGCAGGTGGACAGCAAACCGCTCTCAGACTTGGGCTTGCCGACGTCGGCTCCACCCTTGCGCTTGCCACCCTTGGCGGGCGCGCCAGACTCGGCGGAGCACACGAGGCAGGGCACCTCATCCGTGGATACCATCTGCTGCATGTCGCGGACGCTGCGGAAGAACCGTAGGGACCTGACCCTGCCGACGAGCTCTTCGGTGAGCTTGCGCATGGAGTTGTTGGGGTCGTTGACGTGCTCGCGGATGCCCCACCTGGCGCCGCGGAGCGCCTCGCCGCTCTTCTCCTTCTTCGCCTCCATGGGCGTCAAGGTGGTCGCCTTGGCGACGGAGTGGGGAGTGGGCGCGGCGGATCCCGCGCCCTTCCGTGGGCTGGCCATGGGGGTGGTGAGCGGGGTAGCCGCCGGCGTGCCCTTCTTGCCCTTGGCACCCTTGGTGAGCGCGGCGGCGATTTCATCCGCAAAGGGGTCCACCCTCTTGACCATCTTCCAGTCCGTCTGGTTGCTCAGCTTCTTGAGGTCCACGTCGAAGTGGTGCTCGAACCCCGTCATCTCGCAGGTCATCTTCTGCTGGTGCTGGCCCGCGGTGCCCACCATCTTGACCGTGATCCACTCGCCGTCGTGCTTGGCGGCAACCTGGGAGGCGAAACCGGTGGAGAACGCCTTCTTGACCACCCTGATCTTGACGATGGAGTCCTTGTTGGGCATGATGATCGTCTCGAAGTCCTCCTCCTTGGCGTTCTTGGCGCGCTTGTCAGTGGCGGCGGCGACAATCTCGCGCATCATCACCGAGGCTTCGGCGTCGCCGACACCCTCCGTCTCGATCTGGTCGAGCCACCGCAAAAACGGCTGGTCCTCCTCCAGGTAAAACTCGTCGTAGAGGGGCACACCCTTCTTGCTGGCCATGTCCTCGAGGCGCTGCATCATCCACCTGGCCTGGATGACGTACTTATCGAGGCTCTTCTTGCACTCCTCCAGCTGCTTCTCGCGGACGTTGATGATGTCCTGGCAGGTGCGAAGAGCCTTGCCGGAGTCGTCGTCGAGCTCAAACTTGGCGCATCGCTTGATGAGAGCCTCCTCGGCGGTGGCGGAGCCCTGCAGAACGACGGCGAGGCGCTTGTCCCTGTCGCCCTCGTTACCGCCGCGCTTCTTCTTCTTCGCCTTCATGTCCATCGCCTGGAGGTAGTGGTCGAGCTCGAGGTAGATGGCCCGTTCCGCCGGTCGCAGCTGGATGTCCATCGGGATCTCCCGCCACTTGATCTCGTCAATCTCGGCGATGTTCTGCCTGACGAAGCGGTCCAGGAAGCCCTGGGCAACCTTGTGCCTGGTCTCGTGCCAGTGCTGCGTGGGCTTCTCCTTGAAGAACTGGAACGTCTCAGCCTTGGTGATCTCCTGCTTGGAGAACCGGGGAGCCTCGTCGGAACCGAGGTTGGTTCCGAGGAGCGACGCGGTGTCCTTGATCTCGCCAAACGCGCCAACCGGGGGAGTGCCAGAGAGGCACCACCTCGCCTCGGACTTGAGCCCGAGAACCACGCACCTGTCGCTGGGCTTGAGGTAGGTGAACTCGTCGATGATGACTCGTCTCCAGTGGAACATCTCGAGGGCCGGGGAGGTTGTTTCGGTCCAGTCCTCCTGAACCTCCGCGGTGTCAAAGCCCCAGTGATCCTTATCCCCGGGCTCAACCTCGTCGTCCTCGTCGCCAGTCTTGGTGCGCTTCTTAGCCTTGGTGGCGCGTGCCTTGGCCGCCTTCTTGCGCTTGGTCTCAGCCTCGTCGCTCTCGGAGTCGATGGCGGAGAAGTCATCCTCGGAGTCCTCCACGGCCGTCTCACCCTCAAACTCAGAGTCGTTGGCAAAGTCGTCAGACTCGGACTCGGCGTATTTGACAACCTTAGCCGCAGAGGCGCGCCTGGGTGTGTTCCTGGACCGCGGCGAGAGGGGCTCGACGGCGGTCTTCTTGGGAGTCGCCTTGGGGGACTTGACCGGGGTAGACTTGGGCTTGGTCTTGCGGAAAGCCGCGGGGGAGGCTGCGGACTTCTTGGCGGGTGTCGCGACCTTCTTGACGGGCTTGGCAGCCGCCGCCGCCGCGTTGGCAGCCTGGATGTGCCTGAAGCCCTCCTTGCCACCCGCAGCCTTGGTGACGTTGACCAGCGCGGCACCCTTGAGGCGCTTGGGTGCGATGTCCACGATCTCCTCCTCCTCGGGGAGGTTGCCGGGACCCCTGCGCACGTGCGCGGATGCTGCGGCGGCGCCTTCGCCGGAGAGAGTCTCGATTTGGTTCTCGAGCGCGCCGAGCGTCTTGCGGTACGAGTCGGCAAACTGGCGGCCCGAGGTGGTGGACTTGCAGTCGGGGAGGCGGTTGCATCCCGCGAGCCGCGCGAGGCGCTCGAAGTAGGCTGGCGATCGCAGCACGGTGGTGGCGCAGATGACCACGTCCGCCTCCTGCACCTCCTTGACGGTGAGGTGGGTGATGTCGGCGACTGTGCGAATGACGATCGTCTTGAGCTTGCCCTTCTGGGAGAACTTCTCAACCTCCCGTGGCCACTGGCGCAGGAGCTGGGAGGGCGCGAGTACCAGGGTAGCCTTCGTGGGCACCGCGCGGACGGTGTCGGAAGGGGCGGCACCCTTCTTGGGCCAAGCGATCTGGGACGCGAGCACGGCTCCGATGGAGATGGCCGTCTTGCCGTATCCAACCTGGTCGGCGATGATGCCGCCGCGAACCATGCGCTCAACCCTGGCCCTGCCATCCATGCGCAGACCGAGCGAGGGAAGGACAGACTCGGCAACCTCCTCCTCGACGAAGGGAACCGTGGTCTGCTCCTGCCGTATCATCCAGCCGAGCGAGCGGAGCTGCTCGGGGCGCAGGGGGTACTTGGTGGACCAGCCCGGGGGCTGCGCCACCTGCGGGTCGCGGCGGTTGGAGGTGAGCGCAAAGGCGGAAAGAGCCTCGGCGGCGTCGTTCTCCTCGTGCCTGACCACCTGCCACTCGCAGTCCGGAGCGGACTTGGCGGCGGGCGCGGCGGAGCGCTCGCGCGAGATGCCGCCGGTGATGTTGGCGAGCGCCCTGTGCACCAGCGTAGCCGGGTTCACCGCGATGACCAAGTCGCCGACAGTCTCCTTGTCCGACTCCTTCTTGCCCTTGCCAACCTCCTCCTTGCGCCACTGGACGACGAAAGGTGCGGGCCTGCGCTTGAGCGCCTGCTCGTACGCGGCAGCCTCCTGCGGGTTCTCCCTGGCGATGATCTTGAGCTTCTTGGGCTTCTTCGCCGCGTCCGAGTCGTTGGAGTCCTCGATGATCTTGTTGGACGCCTGGCGGACCCACTGGAGCCGCGGGGGCTGGGGCGCGCACCGTGGGCAGGAGGCGTCGCAGAGCTCGGCGCACGAGCCCTTAGTTCCGTTGTCCAGGGGGACGAAGGTCTGCACGCCCTCGGGCAGCTCGAGCCTGCTGGTAAACCACGCGAGCTTGGAGTAGGTGGAGTGGGACCGATCGTTTCGGATAGTCTCAAACTCACCGGCGGGCCAGTCGGCGGCGTTGGCGGCGGGGAGGGGCACGCGCGCCTTCATGATGGCCACCGCGGCGCCGCATCCGCCAGACTTGGCGCCGAGGGACTGGACATCCTTGGGCAGGGCGACGACGGCGCCGGGGGTGACCTGGGAGAGCTTCATGGGCATGGGGTTGAACCAGCGGCCGTCGGTGTGAACCTTGTAGCTCTCGGTGCCGTTGCGGTCGTTGGGGCGCCAGTGGGGATCGTAATCCCGTACCACGTTCTTGACCACCTCCGCGGGGGTCAGAGTCTCGGGGTGGCCGCCGCGCTGGTTCATGAGCCGCGCGGTGTGCAGGCGGTGCTCGCCGTACTGCAGCCTCCTGTGGTTGTCGGCAAAGACGAAAAAGTCCGTCTGACCCTTGGTGTTGCGCGAGGGATCCATGAAGAGGTAAAAGTCGTCGCCGGCGCGCTTGTGAAGGGAAGCCTGCGCGGCACCGCAGTTCTCGTGGAGCTTGTAGGTGCCGGAGATGTCGTGGTCGAGGGCGCCCTTGTCGACACCCTTGCCGTAGCCAACCTTCACCTCGGACCAGCGCTTGGTGCACCACGTCGTCTTGCCCACGACGTCAACCTCCGTCTTCTTGTCGCTCATGCCGAGCGTCTCCTGCCACGAGTCAACCTTGCGGCCGGCGCCGGTGAGGGTCACCTCGAACTCGTGGGACACGGGCGCGAGGATCTGCCATTCGCCGTCGAGCGCGCTCTTGGCGTCGGGGGCGACGCGCATGCGGGCGAGCACCTGCTGGTAGATCTTGTGGGGAGCCTTGGCGGTGTGCGGGGCGGGGTTGACGATGATCCTCCACTCGCCACCCTTGGAACCGTCGGCGCCCAGGCGAAGCTCCAGGACAACCTCGTCGTTGGCGGGGCACGCGTAGCGCACGGTCCACAGGTCCGCGCGCTTGACGTCGCGGTACATGAACTCGGCATCGGCGATGGATCGCATGGCGCGCTCCCACGCGGTCCAGGTCTCCATCTCGGAGTCATCCTCGGTGGAGTCCGAGGCGCCCATGATCTTGGCGCCGGGAGCCTTGGCCAGCTTCTTGGCGGCGGCGACAGCCTTGGAGACATCGAGGCCCGCGAGGACGACCCGCATGGGGAGCGCCTTCTTGAGGGTGTCGGTGAAGGCGGCCGGGACGATGCGCTCGCCGGAGTGGGGCTTCTCGCCGTAGTTGTGCTCCGGTCGGCCCTTGCACACGCCGCACGCGGTGTGACCGCAGTCGGCGCACTTCCAAATCTCGCGGGCGATGCCAGTCTGGGCCTCGCACACGCACATCCTGGACGCGCCGATGGCCTGCTTGCGAAGGTCCCCGAAGGACTTGCAGGTCTTGTCGATCACGGAGCACAGCACGAGGTTCTTCTCCTTGAGGTCCTCGGCGCCCGCAACCTTGCCAACCGCGCCCTGCGCACCCGCGGCGCCGCCGGCGGAGAGCTGCTGAGCCTTGTTGCCGAGGTTCTTGCCCGCGGCGGACTTCCGTTTGGCCTCTTCCTTCGCCAAACCCTCCTTGACCGTATCGCCGTGTTTCACGAGCTCGTCCTTCATGAGGAGGAGCGCGGAGAGCATGCACGCGCCGACGACGGTGGTGGTCATGGCGTTACCCGCGAGGTCCGACATCTGCCCCTCGGACTCGCGGGTCAGGAGGAGGTCCTCGACGGGGATACCTTGGAGGGATAACGCCTCGACGCCCACGAGGGGACCGCCGCGGTTGGTCACGAACGGCACCATGGACGGGGTGAGGCAGGGGCAGATACCCGCCGCGCCGGATCCGGTGGTGCGGTCCACGTTCTGGGAGAGGTTCCACACCAGCGTCTTGTGCATCGAGTCGGTATCCGCCTGTGCGAGGCGGAGAAAGTCGATGTCCATGAGGTCGAGCACGCGGTCCGTCTGGGCCTTGCCCCAGTCGTTCCAGGCGTAGTCGGGCATGGTGCAGCCACCTTCCCAGTTGGTGAAGGGACGGCGCTGGCCGAGTCCCTCCTCGAGGCGGGCGCGCTGGTGGCGGGACTCGCACCTGGCCCAGTCCGAGGCGACGCGGGTGTTGTCCTCCCCGGGCATGGCGAGCATCTGTCGGCCCTTGTGAACCCGTGGGTCGTCGGAGTCGAAGAGGAACGCCTCGAGGGTGGCGGAAGCGGGTCGGCGCAGGGATCGCACCTTCTCCTTCCAGTCCTCCACAACCTGGGGGCTCGCCTTGTTCTTGCTCGAGTTGGTGTCGGCGATTGGAATCTGGCGGCACTTCTTCGGGTCCGTGGTCCTGGCGGCGAACAGGTAGACGCGCGTGCGCGTGTGGGGGATGTAGTAGTGCTTGGTGTCCAGGCGCATGAAGTGGCACTGGTACCCGTTCCTCTGGAAGTCCTCGGCGATCTCCTGCCAGGGGGCGTTGCACACGTTCTCGAGGATGATAATCGGGGGCTTGTTCTTCTGCACCCAGGTCATCATACCCCTGAACGTCTGGCCGGACTCTCCCGCATCCTTCAGACCCTTCTTCTCGTTGTTGAGGTTGGAGTAATCGACGCAGGACGTACCCGCGACGAGCATGTCCACGTTACCCGGCACGTCCACCAGCGCTCCGTAGGCGGTGGTGGCCTGATCCTCGTCGAGCTCGCGGATATCGCGGAAGAGGATGGGCGGGGCAAAGTTGCGCTCGATGTAAGCCTGCTTGAAGGGCTCAATCTCGCACGAGAAGACGTGGTCGACGCCCAGCTTCTGGCCGTACTCGGTGTTGGTGGCGTTGGCGATCTTGTCGAGCGCGAGGAGGGGCGACTCGGTGCCGGAGCACATCGTGGCCACCCGGATGGGCCGGCCCAGCGCCTTGATCAACTCCTGAAGCTCGGGGAGCTTCTTGACCATGTCCGTGAACATGCCCTGGACGTCGCGAATCGCGGGGAGCTCCTCGGCGAGGCGGACTTTGCTTCCGGACTCGGCCGTGGCGCTCCCGCCGCTCAGCGCGAGTGATCGTGAAACCTTGGATCTGGAATCAACGAGGGCGGCGAAGAGGCGGGAGGGTGTTCGGTCAGTGCCTCGCTCGAATGATTAGATCGTTCGTGGGTGGTCGGGTGGGTGGTACCGCCCTCTCGCGCCGTCGGGAGGGACCGGGGTGGGGTCCATCTCGGTTTGGGCGGGAGAGTCGGCTGGACCGAAAAAAGGGCACTGATCTCGGAGATTGCCAGCTGGAGATTGCGCTGGGGGTTCCAAAGATCGGGCGATCGCGAGCCTTCGTCGGGGCCCTCGGCGGGCGTTCGACGCGGGTTTCGCGTTCGAGATGGAACGAATCGTGTGCATGGAACGTGTGGGTGCGTAATTGGGTAAAGAGTCTCACCTGGCGCGCGCCACGGGCGGCTTACGAGCCTTCTTCTTGGGCGAATCCTCGAACTCGTCGTCGCCCGAAAGCTCCTCCATGTCGGAGTCGAAGGCTTCGTCGTCCTCAACCTTGATCTTGCGCCTGCGGGAGGAGGCGCTCTGCTTGACCTCCTCGGCGGCGTCCTCGGCAGCCTCGGCCATCGCCAACCTCGCCTTGTCCGCGGCGCCGCGGCGCGGCGTGCCACGGGGCGAGGCGACGTTCGGCGAGAGATTCTCGCGAACGCCGGAATCCGAGGGCTCGTCCTTGATGAGCTTCCTCCTCGCCGAAGCCTTGGGCTCGGGCGTGGGGGAGGAGAGGGGCGAGTTCGAGGCGTTCTTGCCGGGGGAGGGCTTACCGATGCCTTTGGGCTTGGCCCCGCGCTTGGCGGGGCTCGCGCCCATCCTCTTCCGGGGCGTCGTCGCGACCATCTTGGGTGAGTTCAATTGGCGCGAGTCGCTTCCGGAGAATTGTTGCGCGACCGGATCCCTGGCCGGCGCGCGCGGTGCGGAGTTCGGCGCCCTTGCGCGCGGTCACTCAGTCGCACGGAACGACGTCCCTTGTCGATCCCTTCGCTTTCCTTCGTTGTGTCGCTGTGTTAGACCACCGCGTGCGGGCAACCCTCGAGGTGAGAGTGCGTCGCGCGCGATTTCGTCTGATCTCCGAAAACACAAACAACTTGCTTTTGCCGCCCAAATGCGCATAGGGTCCCGTCGTTTTCGAGAGGTCGCGGGGGGAACTAATGAGAATTTTCATATTTTGCAGACTGAATCACTGTCAAAAAAAGTCCATGACGCGAAATTGATTGAGAATTCGGCCCTGGTTTAGGACTCAAAAAATATCTCAAAAGTCACGATTCTCATTTCGGAGATTCATTTCGGAGACGAGATCGAACGAAGAGACGAGCCGGCTCTCCACCCAAAGCAAAGGTGCCGAATAAAAATCTCACCCGGAACGAAGTGCCGCCATTGGAGGGCGCCCATCGGACCGGGTGTGGGACACAGAGTCAGGTCGCTTCCGGAGATATGTCGAAGAGGTCACCGGAGGAGGCGGGCCTCGCGGGTCTGCTCGGCGGCTACGGGTCAGGGTCCGACGACGAGGACGACGGTTCGCCCACGAAGAACAAGGAGACGCCCGAGGAGACGCCCGGCGGCGGCGAGGAGCGGGCGTCCGACGGTCAGGCGCTCGCGGGGCTCATCGGGGTCGACGACGACGACGGGGAGGATGCGGACGACGAACCGATGGCGGGTCCCGCGATGCCGAGCGCGCACGAGATGCAGGCTGCGTACGCCACCCTGGGGACGTACCCCGACGAGCCGGGCGCGCATCGGGAACAGGGCGACGACGGGAAAGAGGCGGGAGAATCTGACGACGACGAACCGATGGCGGGACCCGCGAGACCGGACGCGATGCAGGCGCGAATGGCCTACGCGGACACGGACCCGGAACCCCACAGAACGCCTTCCGCGGGCGAACCCGCCGAGGAACCCGCGACGGCGCCCGGTCCGTCCTCCGTGACGCTCGAGGTGACGCCGAGGGTACACAGCGCGCCCGCGAGTCTGGTGGCCAAGGTGAAGATGCCGCCCGCGCCGGTGGGGGAGTGCCTGACGTACATGGCCGGCGGTGAATCGTTACAGAGCAAGACGCGCGAGTGGCTCGAGCTGAAGCGGCGGGGGATCAGCATCAACGACAGGATACGCGACGCCAAGGGATTCCGCAACCCCGACTTTCTGCAATCGGTGGTGGACCACTTCAAAGTGGACGACCGAGGTACCATGTTCGCCCCAGAGATCTTCGACCCGAGCGTATACCCACCCGAGGACTACTACGATGAACTCGCCAGCGCGCAACGACGGGAGAACGAGCGACGGGAGAAGGAGAGACGGGAACTGGGTTTGGACCGATCGATGGATTTCGCCTCCGCCGGTTTCGTCGCCGCGCCCGCTCAGCCGGTGAGCGCCGTCACGAACGGAGTCGCGGGGGGCGGTAAGGAACGGAGTTTGATCGATGCCGCCATCGCACAGGCGAGGGAAAAGGCGGAGGCTGCCGCGAGGGATGCCAGGAGGTGACCCCCTCGCCCCCAAGGCATTAATGTAGCGGCGGCGACGAGAGCCGACACGGTGGGAACAAATAGCACAGAAAATAGCCTGTAATGCGTGTTACACGAGATGAGCACGCGCGACGCCGACCCTCCCTCGCCGCACGATGATCCAACAGCACGTGATATAACCAAGACGTTAGTGCCAGGGCCTGTCGTTCTCGCCCTCGTCGTCCCACCGCCCTAACCCGTCGTCCCCGGCCTCGTCGTCGCCGTACGCCCCCGCCAGAAGTTCCTCCACTGTAGTTTCGAGCGCGAATATGGACCGGAGCACCCGCCGCATGGGGGGCGATTGCACCGGGGTGGGCAGCGGGATGACCTCCGACACCGTCCATCCCCTCAGGGACGACTTACCCGGCTTGGCAGCGTCGTCCTCGCGCCAGACGTAGGGCCCATCGTCGTCGTCCGGCACCCCGTGTTTCTCGCGATCCCGTGACCACGCCTCGCGCGACTCCCACTCCACGACACCTCCGAAGGTGACGAGGCCGAGTATCGTCGCCGCGCCGCGATCCGTGACGACATCCGCGAGCCCCGAGTGACCGGCGGATCCGCTGTGTTCGGGTGTGGCGAGCAGCACCAACGGCCGGTCGATGAGCTCCGCGGGGAGGTCGTATCCGCGTGTCTCGATCGTCTTGGAACCGTCCAGGACCATGGAAGCCCACGGCTCCTTGAGCTCCAGGCCGAACAACACGTCGGGATCGGCGAACGGGCTCGCCATGACGTCGACCGCGATGAGCAGAAGCGGGTTCGGAAGCGAGCGGTGCCGCGTCCCGGATAGTGGCGAGGCGGTGAGCTCAGTTTCGTGTTACAATGTGTTACATTCTCAGTCAACCTCGCGCAGCACCCCAGATGGTTTCTGGGCCATGCCGTGCGCCAGCTCGTACTCCACCACCTCCAGCAGCGGCCTGTTGTGGAATTTGACGCACATGTAGCTCCCTAAGTCCGCGCTCACCTCGGCGTTGATCTCCTTACCCATCCCCTTGCGGTCCCACGGCACGGGCATACCCCCACCCGGGATGGAGTGCCTGTGAACCAGCTTCTCGAGCTCTTCAGTGCCCTTGAAGTCGAGCGGCTTACCTTCCCCGTCGGTCATGAGCGCCACCTCGGCGTGTTCCCATCCTTTTCGTTTCGGCCGGCCGGGCTTCGGCATGGGTATCTCCACCGCCGGTATCTTCCACTGCTTCCACTTGATCGGTTGCTTCAGCCGGATGGTGGAGATTGGCCGCCCGCCGATGACGCTGGTTCCCGCGACTACATGCCCGGCGCCCACCATCACCGCCACCGCGTCGTGGTACTCCTCCTCCGTCTCGCACCTGAAACACACGTGGTCGATGACCTTGTTCTCCAGCTCCGGCAGCAGCTGGTACACCGTCATGGCGATGTGCCACCTGTCCATAAACTTGCACACGTCCTCCGCCAAAGTCGGCGGGTCGATCCTGTACGTAGCCGGGTTGAAGTACCAAAACTTGTGCCCGGGCTTTGGGTCCTTCTCCCCGTTCGCGATGCGCTCCGCCTTTTCCTTCTCCCACGCCGCCTTCTTCGCGAGCTTATCCTTCTCGATCTTCTCCGGGATACCCAGCCTGTCCACGTAGTACTGGTTCCACTTGGGATCAAACGGCGGGTGCGGGTACGGGTTTTTCTCGTATCTCGTCGGATCCTGGTTGGGCTCGTTCGTGTACGGCCCTTCGGGTGGATACACGTTCGGGTGTGGGAACGGATTATCCGCCATTATGAGCCTCGAGATGAGGAGCACGGCGTTTAACACGTTCCCGGTCACCTTCTTCGTCTGCTCCCCTCCGTCGACTTCGTGAACTTCGTCGGTGATCTCCAAAGTTTGCAGCTGCGACTGGAGCGAGGCAGCCCTGAAGGGATGCGACGGTTCCGTCTCCGCCCGTTTCTCCAGCCTCAACCTGAGCACATCCTCGGAACATTTGAGGAGGATGAACCGGATGGATTTGACGACGCCCGCGTTGGCGACGGCGGCGAGGGTGTCCCTGTACGACTTCTTGAGCGCAGAGCACGAGACGAAGATGTCCTTGCCGCCGATGGGGTCGATCATGCCCTTCTTCCCTTCCTCGTACGGGTGGTACGGCTTGGACGCGTCACCGCCCGGGGCAGCCTCCGTGATGGCGGCTTTGAGTGACTCGAGCCACGGCGCGCGGTCGGCGTCGTCCAGCGGGATCCCGCGCGCCATCTTCGCCTTGTTCTCGGGCGGGTGGTGGTCGTCGCCCTCGATGACGACGGGCGCGGGGCGGTTCTTGTAGATTCGCTTCAGCTCGCCGGCCACCTTGTCTACAACGGTGCTCTTACCCGATCCCGCCACCCCCATGATGACCCACACGCGACTCATGGCGTTCGTCTGACCTCGCGCGTGCGACTGTGGGGAGCTTTCCTTTGGATGGATTTTCAACCAGGTCGTTTCCACGACAGAACGGCAGAGGAGGTTTTGTCGCCGCGCCGCGCGCGGTGCACTCGCGTGCTCCCGCGTCTTGTTTGTGTCTTGATGCTAATTATTAAAGACTCGCGGTGACTAACTGTCCGCCGCGGTGACTACTATTCGGTCCTCCTCACATTTAACTCAATCGTCCCTCTCCGGCGAGGCGAGGAGCGCGGCGGCTCCAGCGAGCCTCGCCCTCGTTCCCGTCACCGCACCAACCGACGCCTGTTTCTTACCCTTATGAGTAGGGTCCACCCTCCCTCCTCCGTGTTCTCCGCCTCGGGACCCGCGGAGGGTCGGGGACTTACCGGGGGAGACTGGTTCGAACCCGGTGGTCACCCCGCGTACGTCCGGGAACCTTCCCCTGGACAGCACCTGGATCCACCACTCCTGCATAGCCGGCACGGCGGATTTCAGCGCAGCCTCGGCGTGCTCAGCCTCAGCCTCAGCCGCCTGCACGATCCACAGCAGCGCATCCTCCCTCCAGGCAGGTGCGTCGTGGTGCCCATGATCAGATGCGTCGCGGCTTCCGGAGAGGGACACCGCGAGCTCGTCAGCCTTGATGTCCATGGCGGAGATGAGCGCCGCGAAGGTGCTCGGGTTTGAGGCCCGGCCGCCGCGGACTCGCGCCGGCCGAGAAAAGTCGTCGGCGTCGTCCGAGTCAGCGCCGAGTAAGTCGGCGACCTCGTCGGGGGACATGTCCACTAGCTCGGCGATGCCGGTCTCCACGGGTCCGGGCGTGGGCGCGTCGGCCCTCGCCGCGGCGCCGACGGTGTGACCCACCGCGGCGGACAGGCGAAGCAGCCGCGCCGCGAGCTTACGCACCCCCGTGAGCATGGTCACCGATCGTACCCTCAGGTGTTGGCTCTTACCGCCAAACTCGGCGCTGACCTTCGCGGCGGCAGCCTCGGCGAGTGCGGCGGCTTCCCTGGCGGCGTCCACCTCCGCGCGCATCGCGTCAATCTTCTTGTCGTGGGTTTTGATAATCTCCGTCTTGCGGTCAACCTCGCGGCGGAGTCTCTGGGTCGACTCGGAGTTCCTCTCCTGCTCGCTCATGGCGGCGAGCGCGGCAGCCTTCTTGGCCTCCTCCTCAGCCTTACTCTTGAGCTGGACCACGAGGGCCTGCTTACGGTCCACCTCCTCGCGCATCTCTCGCAGCTTGTCCTCGCTCTCGTCGTTAGCGGCGACCTGCTTGAGCGCATCGAACTCGGCTGTTACCGCGTCGAGTCGTTTCTTGAGATCCGCGGCGAAGGTATCCTTGCGCTTGGCTGTCGCCCGCGCCTCCTTGATCTTCTTTGCCTCCTCCTTGAGTTGCTCCTCGAGTTGCGCCACCTTCTCCTTGGTCTGACGGAGCGCCTCGTTGGATCCCTTGGTGTCGGCGGTGACGGCTTGCAGGCGCTTAATCTCGGCTCGAGCTCGCTTGAGCCTGTCGGTGGTGTCCGCCAAGGAAGCCTCCATGGCTCTCCACTTGTCCGGTCCACGCTCGGCGAGCTGCGCGGTGAGGTCGGTCACCTTGCCCTTCATCGCACCGTGGTCAGCGGCGGACGAAGCCTTGAACTTCTTCAGGTGGTCGGTCGCGTTCTTCGCCCGGATCTCCGCGTGCGCCCTCGCATCCTTCTCGGCATTCGCCTTGGCCCGCGCCTTCTCCAGGTCACGCTCGTACTGGTCAAGACGCTTCTGGAGCTGCGAGATCTTCTCGTCGGAGAGGCGCTTGGCGAGCTCGGCCGCGGCGGTCTGCGCCGCGGTGGGTCCGGCGACGATCGTGGACAGGCTCGTCTCAACTCGGTGGGCGGGCGCGGGAATCGCGTCCTCGACCAGCTCTTGAGTCAACTGGTGAGTCACCGGTGAGTCACCGGGCGCCGACCAAGGTGGACGCGAGGACGCGTGCAACAGCGGCGGCATCAGCGTCATGGCGGGGGTGGGCGGGAGCTGGCCGGGTTGGACCGTGGTCGGTGTCGGCCTCGACTGCACCTGGGGTTTGGGCGGCGACTCGGAGTCCGAGGCGGATGAGGATGCTCGGAGGGCGAGTTCCTCAATCGTAGCCTTGAGTCGGTTCACCTCAACCTCCAGCGCGGTCTTCTTCCTCGCCGCGTCAGCCTCGGCTTTCTTCGCGCGTGTCTCCTCCTTCCGAGCCTTGGCCTCGGCAGCCTCCTCCTTTTGCTTGGACTTCTTGAGAGCCTCCTTGGCGCGTTTCACGTCAGCCTCGTGTTCCTTTTGCAGCCGGGCCGCCGTCTCCTTGTGTCGGGTAGCCGCGGCGGTGGTAGCCTCGCCCTTCTCCACGGCGCGCGCGAGTGCATCCGTGAGCTGCGCACACAGCGATACCGCCGCGCCGTCAACCTCCTCGAGACGCTTCGCGAGCACCCTGCTCTGCTTCGCCGCGCGGTCACCCGCGTTGGCGGCGCCTCGGTCAGCCGCCTGGAGCGCGGACGCGGTTGTCGCGACGGCGCGCTCGAGCCTGCGCTCAGCCGTGGCGATTTGCTCGGCTATCTCACCGCCCCGCTCCCATAGCTTGGTGGCCGCCTCCGCCGCATCGGCGACGGCGCGCGCCCTGATGGCATCGCGCTCGGCATCCTCCTCGGCTCTCATGGCATCGCGGATCTTGGCCCGGTCATCCGCGCCGGCGAGAATCTCCTCGACGGGGGCGGGGACGGAGACATTTACTCGGGCTCCTTCTTCCTTGGGCTCCAAGTCGACGATGGGTTCCGGCGCCGAGATGGCCACCAAAGCCTCCGCGGCCACATCCCGCTCGCGCCTACCCAGGTCGACGTTCTCGGAGTGGATCTTGAGCGCCTCCAGGTAGGCGGCTCGGTCCGCCGGCGAAGAAGACAAACCCCGAATGGTGGTTCGCAGCGACGACACCATGTTCGCGTGTTCCGCATCCCGGCCGCGTAACTCGTGTCTGAGCCGCTCCGTCTCCTTCGTTGCGGCGACGAGCTGTCGTTGCGCGCGTTCCAGCTGTAGCCTGAACTCGGCGGACTCCTTTCGCGACGCCTCGAGCGCCAAGTTGCCCGCGGCGCCGACGCCGTGAAGCAAACCCTCGAGCTCCTCGACGCGTTCCTTGGGGGCACCCTCGATCTTCTCCTCCTTGGCGAGTCGTTCCCGGAGCGAGCGCTCGGTGCTCGCGGTCTTCTCCATGACAGCCGCGAGCTCAGCCCTGAGGGATTCGCATCGCTCTTTCCACTTGCCAACCTTATCCTCGAGCGCGGCCGCCTTGGTCTGTTCACCCTCCAACGCCGCTTCCCACAGTTGGGTCACCTTCATCATCTCCTCATCGCTCGCGCCCGTGACCTCCGTGCCCACGCCCGCGTCGTGCGAGACGGGGCCGCTGTACGTCCCAGCCTCGATCATCTGCGGTGCGTCCATGGGCACCATGGCGATGCGGGGACCCACGCCCGGTGACGTGGCAGTGTCCCTGGGTATCCCAAACAAGTGTGGATCCTCCTTGGACAAGTCTGGGCCGCAACGCGTCGTCGTGGTGACGGGTGCGGTGTTGATGCCATGGTCCCTGACTGTCGCCAGGCCGTTCACATCCGTGCCCACGTCCGTGCGCGTGATGGCCAACCGGGCGACGGGCGCGTCCGTGACGTTGGGGTCGGCGAGCAAGGGCGCCACCCGCATGACGGGCGCGACGACGCTGGGAACGATGTGGTGCACCAGAGGCGCCGCAGGCATGGCACGCATAGCCGCCGTCGCAGCCTTGGTGACGAGCTCGGTGGGCGTGAGTCCCTCGCATTCGGGGTCGGCGAGGGCATCGAGCGCGGCTCTCATCGCCGCCGTCTCCACGCTCAGCGTGTTGGCGACCCGCGCCACCTTTTCATCGCCCAAAACCGCGGCGCGCTCCGCGATGACGCTCACAGATCCTCCGAGCGCGTCGACGTGCGCGCCCACGAGGTTGACCAGCGCGGCTGCATCCACGAGCACGGACCTTCCGCCCAACGAGCCACTCTGCGTGGCAGCCTCCGCGATGGATGGCTTGGGTTCTTCCGGCCTTGTGTTGTTCCAGTCCTCGACGCCGCGCAAGCCCCGGAGTCGTTCCTTGAACGAGTCGCGTTCTTCCATGAGCTCGGCTTTGTCCCTGCCGAGCGATGCTGCTCTTTGGGTGAGCTCGCGGATGACGGATCGTTGGGACGCGTCCGTGAGTTCCTTGGTCTCCCGTTCCTTGCCCCGTTCGCGTAGCACGCGCTTGGCCTCGGCGGACTCCGCCCTGGCCTTCGTCGTGGCATTGTTGGACTCCTTGAGCGCGTTTGCGAGCTGCGCGACGGCGGCAGTCGCCGTGCCCGACGCCGGGTTCCTCGCAGCGTGCGGGAGTGGCGAGCCCGTGAGCGCGGCAGCCGCGGACGAGACGGCGGTGTTGACGTCCTTCTGTAGGTCACGCCGCTCGGCAGCTTCCTTCTCCGACTTTTTCTCCGCCCTGGCTCGCGTTTGCGTTTGCGCCGATGACTCCGCCACCGCCCGTCTGAGCTCCGTCACCTCCGCCTGCAGTGCGTCCATCTCCTCCGGCGAAGGGGCGTGCGCGCCTTGCGCCTCGAGCGTCGCCCTCAAGCGTTCGCTCTCGGCATCGGCGCGGGACTTCTCGGCGCGAAGTTTGGCGCACTCAGCCTCGAGCGCGGCGCGTGACTCGTCGTCACCCTGGGGGGTGGACGGCGCCGAGGACGGCGCTGGGTCGGACCCGGGTTTGGCGGCGAGTTTCTTCCTGAGCTCGGCGATTCTCGCGTCGCGTTTGTTCACGATATCCCTCAGTTCCGTCTCAGCCCGTGACGCGATCTTGAGCCTGCGCTGGGCGTCAGCCTCGGCGAGCTTGGCCTCGACGAGCCGCCTGCCGAGCGCGCCGCTGGACGACGCGGGTTCGGACGACGGCGTCTTGGGGTTTCTCTTGCCTCCCTTCTTGGCGGCTGACGTTCCCCCGGGAGTCGTCCCCGAGGAGGGCGTCTTCACGCCCAGCCCCAAACCGCCGTTATCCGCGGATGCGAACGCGCGCTTGAGCTGCTGGAGCGCGCTGTCCTTGGACTGGACCTCATCGCGCAGGTCCGCAGCCTCCGCGGTGGCCCGCCTCGCGCGGTCTTCCTGGCGGGCGCGGTCGAGTCGAAGCGCGCGAATCTCCTCCTCGGCGTCGGCGAATGAACCCGTTTGAATCGTGACGGGCGCCGACGCGGACTCTTCCAACCTTCGTCTCTCCTCCGCGATTTCAGCCGCGGCGTCCAGCCTCGCCTTGTTCGCGGTCGCCTGCGCCTCCCTCACCGCCGCCTGCAGCACGGACCTTTCAGTGTCGAGTTCACGGCGAAGACTGGCGGATTTAGCGGCAAAGTCGTCGGCGGCTCGCGCGGCGGACGCGGCGATTTCAATCTTGGCACCCTCCCTCGCGGAGGATGCCGCGGCTGCCGCAGCTTCCCGGGCACCCGCGAGGTCAGCCACCTCCAGCTCCAGCTCCGAGACCCTCGCGCGCAGACGCAGCACCTCCTCCCTGGCCTGGTACGCCTCGTGGGCCTTATGCGCCAGTTGGGTGGAGAGCGCCTCGGCGGAATCTTCGGGGGACGTCGTCCCGCTTGACTCAGCTCGGTCGCCGGAGACGAGCGCCTGGATGCGTGTCTCGGCCATCTTGAGCGCCTGCTGGAGCTCCGCGGCGTGACCCGCGGCGGCGTCGGCGCGGCGCCTGTTCGCAGCGAGCGAGGCGAGCAACGACCGTTCGGTGAGTTTACTCGCGCAGAGTTCGCGCGTCACCCCCGCGAGTTTGGCGCCGGCTTCGTCTTTGTCCTTTGCCTTGCCGTCGCCGACGAGCGCGCGAACCACTTCTTTCTCCAGGTAGGATTTGAGGTCCCTGACCGCGTCCGTCGCTGCGGGTGAGCCTTCGAGCTCCTCAGCGGCGGCGGCGGCAGCCTGCCTCGCGGCGGCCGCGTCAGCCTCGGCGACCCTCGCCCTGCGCGACTCGGCATCCGCTCGGTCGGTCTCCGTCTTGGCGATCTCCTTGGCGGCCATTGACGCGGACTCGGCGGCGACGCACCGCCTCTGCGCGGCCGCGAGCTGCTCGGCGATCTGCCCGATCCTCTGCTGCGCGAGTTGGAACCTCTGGTCGGCGCATGACACGTCCACGGTGCTTCGCCGCGCCAAACGTTCCTCGGCGGCGACGCACGCGCTCGTGGCTTCCTCCCAAGCCGCCGTCCTCGCGTCCAGCGCAGCCTCCACCGCGTGCGCCCTAGCCTCGGCAGCCTGTTCACCAGCCTGCGCGCTGCGAGCCCTGGCGAACGCCCGGCCCACCTCGCGTTCAGCCTCGAGCACCAGCTGTCGCATGCGCTGGATGACGGCGCCCGACCACCTTCGCTCCGCTTCCAGTTCGCGTCTGGTACCGACGACGGCGGCGGCGATTGGATCGTTCTCGTCGACGCCCGGAAGCGCCCGGTGTGACTCGGCGCTCTTCACAACCTCCTCGAGGGCGTGTTCGATCCGTTCCCGGACCCGCGTAGCCTCGAGCACGGCGGCGACCGCATCCTCCGGCTGCATGGAGACGATGGACGCGATATCCTCGGACGCGCGGACGTGTACCCTCGCGCCGACGGCGCCGGAGCGTTCATCCGCTCCACCCGCCGCGACTTGCACCGCGCGAGCCGCGTTGAGCTCGGCCGTCTTGAGCCTGTCCGCGGCGCCCTCGCGCTCGGCGGTGAGCTGCGCGAGGTGCCTCGCGTGCTGCTTCGATAGGGCATCGCGCGCGGACGCTTCGCGGGACTCAGCCGCGACCTTGGCCTCGGCGGCGGCGTCGCACCGCCGGGCCAACGCGGCGATTTCCTCCGTTCTGTGAGCCGCCTCCAGCCTCGCCGCGCCGGTCTCCTCACGCGCCAGCGTCTCACGCGCTTCCGCCTCCCGTGCGCGTTGCGTTGCGGACTGGATATCCCGGTTAGCGGACGCGAGCTGCGACTCGATCCTGGCGCACCGGGCCGTCTCCCGTTGAGCCGTCTGTGACAACTCGGCGCATCGTCGCTCCAACGCCGACTCGGACGCTCGCGCGGTGGCAGCCTGCGCCGCCAATGTCACGACCCTCTGCTCCCTGTCACCGGACCCAGCCGCAGCCTGGAGTGCCTCGACAGTCTCCGTCAGGATCTGCAGCTGGGTGGCGCGCTCGTCGAGGAGCTGGGAGAGCCTCTGCGCTTCCCGCGCTGAAGCCTCCGCGTTGCTAACTTCGTTGGCGGCGGACTCCCTCGCGGCGGCGGCTTCCCGTTCCGCGGCGTGCCTCGCGCCGTCCGCCGCCGCGAGCTTACGCGCGCAGTCCGCGCGAGCCTCGTTCGCCTCCTCCCTCGCGAGCGACGCGCGTGACTCGGACTCCGATGCCCTCGCCTCGGCCGCCGCGGACCGTCTGGTGGCGGCGGTGAGCTCCTGCGCCCGCTGCGCCGCCGCCCGCTCCTTGCCGAGCGCCGCGGACTCGCGCGCGTCGTGCAGCGCCCTATCGCGCTCCGCCACCCTATCGAGCGCGGATGCGAGCTCCCTGCTGGCGTCCGCGCGCGCCGCGGCGTCCCGTCCGCGCTCCAACGCGTGAGCCTCGACGTCGTTGCGAAGTTGCTCGTTCTCCGCGACGAGCCGATTATTTTCCTTCTCCAAAGACACCACCTTGTCGAGCGCGTGCGGGGGGGTTGTGTGACTGTACGATTTGGCCGGCAGGTTTCCGCTGCGAAGCGCGAGTGCACCCGCGCGGCGCGCATCCGCGGGCGTGTTACCCGTCGAAGCCTCACCCCCGAGTCTCTGAATCTCGAGAAGCGCGTGTCCCAGCCGTTCCTCGGCGTAGGTGAGATCGTTTTTGAGCGCAGCCTCGGACCTCCTGATCCTTGAAGCCTCCTCGCCGAGCCTGGCAACCTCGGAGTGAAGCCCGCTCCTCGCGCGGAGGCTCGCGACGGTCGCCTCCAGGGACTGGATACGAACGCCGCCGTCCTCCTTGGCGGCGCGAATCTTGGACTCGAGCCGGGCGCGTTCGTTACCCCATCGGAGCTCGGCGGCGTTGAGTCGGTCCTCGGCGTCGCGTTGAGCGTCCTCCGCCGACCCGACCCTTTGACGCATGGCGGACGCAGCCGATGAGTCCTCGAACTGCACGCCTTGCTCGCCAACCTCACGCGCCAATAGATCCTCGAGCTCGGCCACCTTGTCGTTGGAGTCGCGGAGCTCCCGGACGAGCTCGCTGACCCGCGCGCTGAGCTTCTGCTCGATGGTGGTACCCTGACCTTTTTTGCTTCGTCTGCCCGATTCCCTCTCCGACGCGGCGGCTGCTTCCATCTCTGCGAGTTTCTCCCGCGCGAGGAACGTCTCAGCCTCCGCCGCCCTGGCCTTCTCGTCGGCGTGTTCGACGGCACGGCGGGCCTCGTCGGTGAGGTCGCCGCCGTTCGCCCTTTCCCCGTCGACGAACCTGAGCCTATCGCGCAGCGCCGCGAGCTCCGTGCGCAAAGACTCGGACTCAGCCGCGTGTTCAGCCTGAAGCGACGACTTCTCGCGCCTGTGCTCGCCATCCTTGACCCTCAGCCCGCTCTCCAGTTCCTTGACCCGAAGCTGGAGACCCGCGACTTCCGTCGCGTGTCCACGTGCCAACGCCGCCACCGACGTCTCCTTACCGGTGAGCTGAGCGAGACGTTCCAGCGCCTCGTCGCGCTCACCCCTCAGTTTCGCAACCTCGGCACCCGGGCCTGAACCCTCAACCTGACCCCTGCCTCTGCTGGCGGATATCCGCGTGGGTTTGGGCGCCGGGGTCTTGGCGCTGAGTGGCGATGGGGCTTCGATGGATCCTGTGTGATGATCCATCCTGGGTGACTCCGGGATGTCGGACGCGGAGGATAGGATCCGGTCCGCCGCCGAGTCCTTCAACGCCGCCGCGAGGGATTCGTGCGCGGCGTCGAGGTCACGCGCGAGTGCAGCCGCGTCGGCATCCTCCTCCGGCGCGCGTCGCTTGAGCGCCTCCAGGTCGGACCTGGCGGACGCGACGTGCGCGGCGAGCCTCTCGCGTTCGGAGATTCGAGCCTCCGCAGCGGCTCTCAACGCGGCTCTAAGCTCGGACGCTTCCTCGTTAGCCGCGTGTAACGCCGCGGTGGACGCCGCCGCCTCCGCCCGGGAGAACGCGGCGTCTTCCTCAGCCTCGATCGCATCCTTGAGCTCCGCCTTGGTTCGGTCTAAACGATCGTCGGCGATTCGAAGCGTCTCGCCGAGTTTCTCAACCTCCGCCCGCAACGACTTTTCGGTTTGCGCCCACTGGAGTCTTTGCTCGTCGTGCGCCGCCCTGAATCCCTCGCGCTCCTCCAGTATGGCAACCACCCGGGCTTCGCACGCGTCCAGTTCACGCCTGGTGGCGTGTAACGTGGTGGACAGCGCGCCACTCTCCGCCCGTGCCTCCGCCGTCTCCCGTTCACGCGCCAGCAGCACCGCATCCTTAGCCTCCAGCACCCGAAGCGCCTTTAAACTCTGAGTTTCAAACGCGGCTCGTTCCTGTTCCAGCGCCGCGTGTACCAGGTCGGGTAGATCGGGCG
>Ga0302116_1000065_pt1 | contig 52863 bp, 40 predicted proteins | sample AG5_SCM_MG_FD_203124 | JGI IMG/M metagenome (GOLD analysis project Ga0302116, IMG submission 203124) | Marine microbial communities from Western Arctic Ocean, Canada - AG5_SCM | ecosystem: Environmental > Aquatic > Marine > Oceanic | place: Canada: Western Arctic Ocean | collected 2017-10-01 | reverse complement strand
GGGCGGTTACCGAACGGTTGCTCGATCTGCTCCGCCGCCGCTTCGGTGCCGAAGAGCGCCAAGGAAAGGATCGCGGTCGTGGGAACGACGGCGAGGACGCCGACTTCGTGAACCAAGATGAACGGCAACGCGCACATGTACACCATCAGCGTGGACTTCAAGTGCGTGATGATGCAACCGGGCGGGGGCTGATTCACAACCTTCTCGCACTCGCCGTACGCCTCCATGATGTGGAACAGGTCTTCGTTTTGCATCCCACCGAGGATCGGGGGCGGCAGCAGCCCTTGCTTGTGCGCTTTGAAGATGCAGTTGCGGAGGGACTCGATGCAGTACAGCACTTTGTTCTCCGCCGCGAATAAGCCTTCCAGGTCGTCAGGGTGCAGCGGCGTGGTCAGCGTCGTCTCGTTGAGCATGACGCGGCCGTCCGCGAGGATGGTGCCGTTCAAGCGGTCCGCCACGCACTCCTTCAGCGCGCAAATCAGCGCGAGCGCTCGCGTCGCGAGCTGCTGGTCGCTGCCGGCGACCCAGGTGCAGAACGACCCGCCGAGGTTCTTGGAGTGCATCAGCAGCATCCCGAGCTCCGTTCGCCCCGACCACCAACGCTCGTACGCGTTATTCCACCTGAAAACCAGCATGAAACCCACCGGCAGCCCGAGCACGCCGTGCATGAACGGCGACAGCGGGACCATGTTATTGCCGAGGCGAATCTTGGCGATGGCGGCGACGCACGCGCTGGTCATCGTCACCAACGTCGCCTGCACCGGTCCTTGTTCCCGGTCGAACACCCACTCCGGTGCTTTACCCATGATCGTCGTCAACAGCGAATCACGCCCGAACTCGAGCGGGTTCGTGGGGCCGAGCACGTTGGCCAGCGTCCCGAATAAAATCATACCCGCGGTGAAGAAGAACAGCCTTCCCGTGAGCGTGGGATCGCGAGTGACCCACAGCTTTAAGATCCGTTTGACAAGGTTGTCGAACATGATCTCCGTCGACGTGAGCGCCACGCGGAGGAAAGTGATGACGGGGTTCGGGAGCGCCTCGGGATCAATCTCGTCGGGATCCTCCTCGTCGTCCCCGCCGCCGCCGCCTCCCCCTCCTCCTCCTCCTCCGCCGCCGCCACCCGCACCGCCGCCGCCGCCGCCGCCGCCGGTAGACGGGACTCCGTCGCCCGTCGCCTCCTTCTTGGCCACCTCCGCGGGCTTCGGTTTCGGTACGGACTCGCCCGTCGCGCGTAACTGCGCGGCGGTGGCCTTACCGCTGTCGGCACGGGTCATTTCGGCGACGGCCGCCGGCTCGGGAACCGCGGGCGGCTTAGGTTTGTCGGCGTTGGATGGATCCACGGCGCTGGAGCCAGGTGCCCCCTCCGTGCCTCCCGGGATGTCGGAGGGATCGACCGGCGCTCCGCCCGTCTTCTTCACCAGCACCTCCTCCGCCGGGACGCCCTCGTCGCTTAGCGTTGTGTCGCCGCCTTCTTCAGGCTTCTTCTGCGGGACGCGTTCCGATGGCGGGACCCCGACGAGCTCGGGGTTTGGCTTTGGTTTCGTGATCCCGCCGCGCGCGATTCCCTTGGGAACCTTACCGGCGGTCTCCGCCGGGCCTTCCTCGCTCAGGCCCGCTTTTTTGTTTGGCATTTGTTTGGCGTTTGGTTTGGCGCCGGGCTCCGCGGGCCGGGGTTCCGGGCCGTTGTAAAAGGCGCTGGACTTTTTATACTCCTCGGCGTCCCTTTGGCTCAGTGTGATGGCCCCGAGCGCGGTGAGCACCACGACGGCGTCTTTATCGGGAATAGCCTGTAGGGTACAAAACACGCTTTCAGTCGAATCGCCAATAGAAAGAATAAAAAGAAACATACCCGGGAGATGGCGCGAGGGGTGTACTCGTCGTTATCCGCGGGGTCGAACTGCGCGATGGACGACGTGGCGGACGCGGGAGCCTCGGCGTTGATGTCCTCCATGTCGTCCGCGTATTGGCTGAACGCCTCACGCAGCGCCTCTTCCTGCTCGCCCACCTTCTTGTCCTTCTTCTGAAAAGCCTTCTTGAAACGCTCCGCGGCGTCGTCCCTAGGTTTGCCCTGGAGCGACGACGGAAACGTGTACTCGGCAGTCACGGTGCCCGCGTAGTCCACACCCTCCGTGACCTTGACGTCGTCGCCCGATCCGTTCGGACTGGTGTCGGGATCGATTGAATCGTCAATCGAGTCGTCAGAGGAATCGGACACGGGACTCGTTTCGGATGCCGTGTCGAGCTCGGCCCGCTCCGCCTCGTCGAACGATCCGCTCTCAGCGAACTCATTCCGCGTCTCCCTCGATATCGACAGTGTCTCCTCAACCATCGTCGCGTCTTCCGTAGCGGACTGCGCCGCCGCCTCATCGAGAGCCTCCTCCTCCGCGGCCGCCTCAGCCTCCTCCGCCAACGCCTCCTCCGTGGATTGAGCCTTGGGATCTCGCTGCGAGGGCGGGACGTTGGCCTCCGCCGCGGCCATCACCTTGGACCGCCTGTCGAGTACCTCTTCCACGGGCGGGTCGGTGACCACCTGGTCGTCATCATCGTCGGCGTCATCGGCGTCGTCATCGTCGTCGTCGTCGGCGGCGGCGGCCTTGATGACGAGCGGGATGGGGTCCACGGCTGCGTCTGTTGTGTCGCTTTCGTCGTCCCTTCCCGCCTTCTCCTCGCCCGCGTCGTCGGAGGCGCCGCCGTCGGTGTCCGCGTCGTTGGCCTCGGCTACGTCGTCGGGGGTGGACTCAGACGAACCGGAAGCGCCGCCGTCCTCCGCGTCGGCGTCGTCGCCCGCGGAGACGCCGTCCGATGAGCTCGACGGGGGCAGGCATCTGAGCCTGACCGAGCGCGCGCGCGCTCGGTCTGGGGACGGCGAGCGACGCGCGGCGACGAGCCTCGCGCCGCCGCCCGCGCGTCGAGAGACGCGCGGGAGCCTCGTGATGGATCCGGTTCGGTCGCCGCGTGCCTCGTCGCGACGCGGGGGGTCATCCTCCTCCGACGGTCGTCCTTCGCCGACCGGGGCGGAGCGCACGACGCTGAAGCCGCCCAAATCCCCGGGCCTCACGCGGTTGGGGGAGATGGGCCGACGCGCGTACCGGGGCAGCGGCTGACGCAGCGCGACGTGCGGCCGGCCCCCGATGCCACCGGATGTCCCCGGCGACGGCATTCCATCGCGCCTGGGCGCGAGGGCCACACACGGCGCCATCGCCGCGGTGCCACCCATCGCGCCTCACGCGTTTTTCCCAAAGGTTCTCTTCAGAAGGAGAGCCACCAATTCGTGAACACTACCGGTGGTTCAAACGCCAGGGCGTGGGCTGCCGCCTGCCCTGACGCGCTCCGGGGTGGGGAGTGACGCGCCCGTGTGAGCGACCGGACGTACCTGCGCCGCGATGGACGGTCGTCGGCGCGTGCGCTTCACCCGCGCGACCTCTCGTTTGGGCGCCCCTCGGGGAAACGGGAGGGCAACCTCGTACGGTTCGCGCCAGTCCACGTTGGACGATGGTGCCCAGCTGAGTTATTTTTTCCTGCCGAGTGCGCGATGGTACGTGTGCTACTGCTATTGTACGTCTAATGGTGCTATGAACGTCGCGTCCAGCGGCACGAGCGGCGCTGGTCGGGTATCGGAAGGCGGGGACGCGCCGATACACGGCGCGTTTCTCCCTCGCCGTCGTCACGTGGGACCGCGCCGTCCGTCGAGTCGCGTCTAAATCATCTAAATCTTCCGTCGCTTCGGCTCCGGCGCCCGCTCCTCCGCCTTCACGTCGTGCACAGCTGTGTCGGCACCCTCGGCACCCTTGGCGTCGCGTTCCCAGCTCTCCATGCACTCGTGCATCACGGTGAGGTTTCTCCAGTCCTTGCCGTTCTTCGCCAACCTGAGACGAATCGGGCCTTTGAATCCATCGATGGAGTCCACTTGTTCGCCCTTTTGTTCGATCGTTAGGATGCCCATCTTCGCCGCGCGCCTGGCGACCTCCCGCGTGGCTTCCATGTATGCCCTCCACGGACGGAGTGGATGTCCGCTCATGAGTGTCTCGAACTCTTTGTCTCGAGGCGCCTCCGAGGGTCACATGGTCTTGCCACAGCCGCGCTTCGAGAGCACGGTGAAGACGGTGGTGAACAGCGACTGTATTGGAGGAGACGAAGGGACGGGACGCGGGCGGGTCAGGAGGCGGTGGTGTCGACGCGTGGCAGGGTTTGAAGACGCACGTAGAATGTATGCACATCGAGAGGCTGCTGCGCCTCCGCGGGCGGCTTCGATGACTTCGTCATCGCGACCTCACGCGCGGCGAAGTGTCGACCCGAGACCGAGGCGGGCGAGAAACGACTTCGCAACCGAACCTATTTTTTCTAGGACAGCGTGAACTGAGGCGCTTACGTGTGCATTAAGTGCTATATCCACTACGCCTCAACGTTCTGAAACAACTCACATGTCATCCGCGTACCTCTCGCAGATGCTCATGAAGTCCTGCACCACCATGTTTGGCATCAGGTCGTACAGCATCACAGTCTGCTTACCCCCGCCGATCTTCACCGGGCAGTTTTTTAAGATGTTCTCGATGGATCTCTCCTCGAACCTGTTGCCGTCGGCGGCGATGGTGTTCTGGACGATGCGAGCCAGCGGGCCGGCGTACTTGGCATCACGCAGGAACAGGTGCCTGCGAATCGGTTATTTGGTTATTTGGTTATTTGGTTATTTGGTTATTCGGGACGAGAGACGCGACGGTCGCGACGGTGAAATCCAAAAGATATGGGTGATGACAGGGACGCGTGTGGACAAAGGGACACGCACCAGCCGTTGATGTCCATGTAGACGTCCTTGCCCAGTTTCTCGGCGAGCTCGCTCACGCCGAGGTCCTTCCCGCCGCCGCTGACGGTGTCGGTGAGGTCCAGCCAGCCGTCCACGAACGGGTTGCCGGTGTCCGTGCCCATCTTCGCCACGTGCGACGATCGAGTAGGGCGCCCCTTACCGGCGAAGGACTTGGAAGGCGCGACGTGGGCGACGCGGGTCGGGGCGCCGCGAGGGGAGGACGTGGACGCGGATGGGACCGCGTGTGCGCGGGCGTGAACCGCGGATGCGGTCAGCGTGAACATGTTCGTCGAGGCAGCACGCGACGAGGAGTGAGAGATCGATAGTGCTACCCTCCTCTCGGAGTAACAACCGGATAACGATGAGGGTGGGTAGCACAGCGTTCACTGTCATTTGGCTCTGAGTTTGTTGAATTAGGGTAATTCTAATTCATCGTGTGACTGCCCGCCTGTGATTCTTGGTTAACGCTAAATTCTGAAGATTTTTCAACGTTCACAACGAACACGACGGTTCCCTCGAGTGGGATCGGCCCGCGCCGTCGACCGTCAGAGGCAACGGCGCGCTGGGCGAGGCGCACACGTCGGTCGATCGAGGGCAAGGGACGGTCGTCGAGGTCCCCGACCCACTCCAACTGAGCGCGCGGGGTGGTGCGGACGCCGCGCGGGAAGGTTGAAAATTGGATTGGATCCCTGTCAGAGGTTTGTCAGAGCGGAGGATTCTGTGACGAAGGGGCGGTGAACTTTGAGCGGGAGAGGGGCGCGAGATGGAGACCCTGCGAAAGGCTGCGGGCGTCCCGATGGACGTCCACATCTTCCTCGCCAGCGGTAACCGCGTGAAGCGGGTGAAATGGCACAAAGGCGGCACGTTCGCGGACCTGCTCGCCGCGCACAAGAAGGGTGCGTCTCCGGAATTTCCCAAGATTTGATTTGGTCGTTCCCTCCGAACCTCCGCGCCCCGCCCGTCCCCGCCGTGCCACGCGCCCCTTAACATCCAACGCTGACGTTCATACTACCCCTCTTACGTTCATCCTCCGCAGCGTTCTACGCGGACGAAGGGCGGGATTTCCCCGAGACGGTCAAGCTGGACGAGCGCTCGTTCATGCTGCGCGACAAGGAGTACGGAGTCGCGTACGAGGGTTTCGGAATTGGAGAATTGGACCAAGGGCGCGTCGTGGAGATTCGAGACCCGGTGATGGAGGCGGAGGCGGAGGTGGCCGCGATGGACGCGCGCGCGGTGCAGGCGGACCTACAGCTCGGCCCCGAGGACTACTTCACCGTCACCCCGATCTCCGCGAGAGCCGCGAAGTTCACCGACGACGAAGTCGAAGACGACGGATCGGGCGGCGCCGACGCGGACTCCGGCGAGCCCGCCGTGGACGAGAAGCTCCAGAAGGAGTCCATCGAGTGGGCGAAGAAGATGCTCGGGCTCGGCGACTACGTGAAGCTCAACTTCCGGGAGAGGACCTGGAAGTTTCTGGACGATCCGGGGTCGTCGCCGTGGGCGATGCGGTTCACGATGTTCATGCTCGCGCTCATCGTCTTTTCCACCATGACGTTCTGCATGGAGACGTTGCCGCAGTACTACGAGCACGAGATGGCGTTCACGTCCAAGTGGTTCATCATGGAAGCGTCTTGCATCGCGTGCTTCACACTGGAGTTTATCCTTCGAGTGTGGTCCACGCCCAATCGAAACGAGTACTTCAACGACACGATGAACTGCGTCGATCTCGTGGCCATCTTACCGTTTTGGCTGGAGCTCGTCTTGGCGGGAGTCGCCATCCCGGGCCTGTCGGTGTTCCGCGTGGTACGGCTGGTGCGCGTGTTCAGGCTGTTCAAGGTATCGCGCGGGTCCCTCACGGTGTTCGCGACGACCATGAGCCGATCGTCCAGGCCGTTGTACATGCTCGTCTTTTTCACGTCCATCGCCACGATCATCTTCAGCTCGCTGATTTACTACGTGGAGCGAGGAAGGTGGAACGCGGACCTCAAGATGTGGATGCGGGAGTACTACTACTACTGCCCGGTGAAGGCGGGCGCGACGGACGGCCCGAGCGTCAAAGGACCGAGCCCGTGGACGCTGGTAACGTCCAATTGGACTTTGGACTCCGGTTTGATCGAGCCGTGCAAGTGGATCGACCCCGCGACCTACGGATCGGACACGAGCTACCCGTCCGAAGCGTGGTTCTCGTGCCCGTACTCGTACAAGAAGACCAGCGAGTGCGAGACGGTGTACGAGCAATCGCCGTACGACTCGATACCCACGAGCTTTTGGTGGTGCCTCGTGACGATGACCACGGTTGGCTACGGCGACGTGGTGCCCACGCAGCCGCTGGGTAAGATTCTCGCGGCGATTGTCATGATCTTCGGCATCGTCGTCATCGCGCTTCCGATCACCGTCATCGGCAGTAACTTCAGCTCCATCTACGCCAAGTTCACGGAAGAGGCTGGGATGAACGCGGAGGATTTGGAGGCTGAGAAGTTGGAAGACATCTTGGAAGGCGACGACGGGGACGAAGACGAGGACGAGGACGAGCCAAGTACGCCGTGAGAGAGACCCGTCCACTAGCGCGTGTTATCGTATCATGACAAACTACATGAGTCGCGTTGTTACATCGCCTACCCGTCGCTATCGCCTAATGATCAGTCTAGCTAGCCAGCCAGTCGCCCGAGCTAGCTAGCTAGCCGAAGAGGGACCAGTCGTCGATGGAGAACGTCTCCAAGATCTTTAGCAAGATGCTCACTCCCGCGCCGCCAAAGCCGATGGCCCCATCGCCCTTGGGTCGGTTGAGCGTCACTAACACGTCGGTGCCGACCTGGGGGAGCCTGACGTTCGCCATGGCCACCTCCACCTCCTTTTTCTGATCGTCCCCGCACCCCCTGCCCTTGGCCATCTTCATAGTGCCCACCGCGATGGATGCTTTCGCGAACTGTTCGGTCATCGCGGGCAGCTGCTCGTTGTCGAGCCTACGCACGTCCGACAGATTCACATCGCCCGCGTCGCAGCCGTTAACCTCCGCGAGGTCCCTCCAGAACCATCCAGCGGCCTGGTTGAACCATTCAGAGCCCACGTCGTCGCTCGGCCCGTCGTTCCACTCTACGATCTCCACGATGACGCTCTCGTCTTTGTCCGCGTCCGTCCACACCTCCTGGTTGTCGGGCACCGGACGAAAGTCGCTGACGTCGACGTAGCGGGCTGGGAGCTGCGCGCTGATGGCGCCGCCGAACAGCGGCACTTTTTTCAACGGATCATCCGCCGTCATCGAACGAACGACCAGGACGTGTGTGAGAAGATGATGTGGGAAATTTGGCTTTTGCTGGTTTTGTCCGGCCGTTAATAGGTCGGTTGCATATTTCAATAAATTTCTTGAACGAACGTAAGCCTCGACGCGCGGGCGCACTCTCCCTCTTAAGCCTCGCGCCACCGGCCGCAGGACAACAGTAGGAACAACATGCCCAAGAAGCGACGCGCCAACGGCCGCAACAAGCCCGCGGGTGCCCGTGGTCACGTGAGTACACCGCCTTCACGCGCCACTTTCCGGCGAGCAGCCTCCGCTCGCGATTTCTAGGGTCTGGGAATAAAACCGATCGATGCGCGTCCGCGAACGACGCTGACCTCCATCCCCCGTTCATCCCAACAGGTCAAGCGCGTGTTCTGCGAGTCCTCCGGCTCCATGGTGCCCAAGGACAAGGCGGTGAAGCGATTCCTCGTTCGCAACATCGTCGAGTCCGCGGCCATCCGCGATCTCCAGGAGTCCTGCGTCTTCGACTGTGAGTTTGCAACCCTAGAAAAAATACCCCCCCGACGCGCGGCGTCCCGGGCGACGCGCGGGCACTGACGCATCGGCGGATCGTTCGATCACTCGCGAACCCGTCCAGTGTCCGCGTCGCGATCGAACGCCCGTCGTTTTACCCCATCGCGGATCCCACCACGCCCGTCCAGAACCGAGGCACTGACCCACCACATCCCCCATTTCTTTTTCCCAACAGCCTACGTGCTCCCCAAGCTCTACCGCAAGGTGTACTACTGCATCTCCGCGGCCATCCACTCCAAGGTTGTCCGCGTGCGCTCCGTGCAGGCCCGCCGTATCCGCGAGCCCCCTAAGCGCATGCGTCCCGCGAGGAAGGAGGACAAGAAGTAAAGCGGCGGCGGTTGAACCGACAGCGCATTGCTTCATGTTATCAAAGTGGGTGTGCGACCTGCGAGGGCTTACGATGCTCGAGAGAGAGGTGCCTAGACTTGTGCTGCTTAGACATTTAGGACGCCCGAGCCGGTCGCAATTGGTGACCTCGGCGTTGTTTGTTATGATGAACACGACGGGGTTGAATTAGTACCGTTCCGTTCGCGACCCCGGGCCACGTAGCCTCAGCCGCTGGGCTGTCCGCGACTGCCGAGGTTTTCCCCGTCTCGCTGTCTGTTTGCCCACCCGCGACCGTTTTCCAAATGGATCTTGTCTTCATTCTTTGCGCCGCGGTGACGGGACTTCGGGGCGCGATGTCGTCGTCCGGCGGCGCCTTCCGAGCGGCGGAGGCCTTCGTGAAGTCGTTCGTCATCGACGGCGATTCCGTCACGTTCGACAGGACCGCGCTCGAGGGTCTGCGAGTGCGTTCCTCTTTAGTGCCCCGCCCGTGTCACACGCGTGCCTCCCCCAACGCTCACATCTCTCTCTTCCCACTCGTCCCGCGCAGGACTTCGAGTTGACACCCGGGCGGTGCGTGTGCGTATTTCCGGTACGGCCGCGGGTGCAGAACCGTTACGGAACCCTCCACGGCGGTTGCGTCGCCACCCTCGTGGACGTCGTCTCCACCGTGGCGCTGCTCACCGTCTCCAAAGATCCGGGCGTCAGGTACGTTTATTTTTAATTTCCGTATGGGCAATTGGACTGACGCCGTGTTTTGTTCAAACACAGCGTCAACATATCGACAAACTACGTGTCGCCAGGGCCGGGCGGGACGGACGTCGAGGTGGACGCCCGGGTGACCAAGGTGGGACGGACGCTCGCGTTCATGGACGTGACGTTGCGCACGAAGGGCGGAGGCAAGGTGGTGGCCACCGGGACGCACTGCAAGTTTCTGCCAAACTCGCAGACGAGCTCGAAACTCTGAGCGATCGATCGACTAGCTAGGATCGACGTCGTGACTCTTACTTTGTATGAGCTCACATTGATAGAACGCTTCGTCAGTATCCGGGATACCCCGGCGCCTTCGGAGGACGCGGGGACATGTACGGCGACATGCCCCGCAACGGCGGCGCGGACATAGGTGTCTCGTGCCCCACACCCGATCCCCCCGACCCGGGCGCGACGATCCCGCTGTGAGCCTCGACTCTGCGGAGGCGCCCGTCGTGACCCGCCGCGACGGCCCTCGCCCAGTCCCTCAGCGCCACCACGTCCGCCTCGCTCGCGTACGCCACACCCCCGCCGCCTCCCGCGCCGCCGCCACTCGAACCAGCACCGCCGATCTCCGCTCCGCCGTTCACCAACAGAGACACCCGCGCCTTGACGCCGTCAACCTGATCTTGCAGCTTCATGTCGGATGCCCGCGCGACATCCTTGAGCACCGCGAGCTGTCGCTGCGTCTCCTGGTTACGCCGTTCCGCCTCCGCGAGCGCCGCGCGCGCGTCGGTCACGCACTCCGTCGCGTTGCCAATCTCCGCCTTGAGTTCGAACAACGCGCCGCGAGCCTCTTCCCTGGCCAGTCGCCGGACTGATTCTTTATCTGCGCATAAAGCATCGACGGCGCTCACTTTGTCCTCGATGACGCGCTCGTATCGCTCCATCTTGGATTGCCACGCGTTGTGATCCGCGCGGATGTCGTCGAGCTCGCCGACGACGGCGTCCGCGAGCTGCGTCATCGCCTGCTTGAGCTGCGTGACCTGCGACGCGAGATGGGAGAATGTTCGCGATGACTCGAGCTCGAGCTTGGCGGATGAGAGCTGCTCGCGTTCCATGGCGTCGACGGCGCGCGCGACGCGGGAGAGGACGTGCGCGCCAGCCTTCGTGGACGGGTCGTAGTTGGGATGCGCCTGGTGGATGGAGAGGGGGAGGGAGGGAAGGGAGGTGAGCGTCGCGGGGAGTGAGGCGAAGGCTGTTGTTTGTTAAGAGATGCGACGGGGACGACGACGGGGCGCACCAGCGAGCGGGCCATGGTCTTGTGACGCGCGGACTGGTCCGCGAACCCGGTCATCGAGGGCGGGCCTTTCCTCGGCTCCACGCTCGGGCGACCCGCGCGACGCATCGTCGTCGGGTCGTGCTTGCCCCCCTTTGCCATGGTGAAGCGCGCGAACGAGGAGTGCGGAGCAGCAACTTACCCCTCTGGTGACTCACGTGACTGCCACCCATACTTGTACCAAAGCGCGAAATACAAATACAAAGATTACATGTTTGATACGAGTATTACTACACAACGAATATGATGTTATGTGTTAAGCCAAAAAGCGCCCTCTTGTTTTCCCCAGGTTACTTTTTATCGGCGGCTGTTCCAGGGCTGACTCGCCAGTATCGCCAGCCTCCGGGGAGGACGACGGTTACGCGATGAGTGGAGTGGCGTGGCACGTGCGCGCCGTGCCGTGCGCGGGTGCATCCGCGGCGCGACGCGCGCGCGGGGCATCGCCGTGGTCGCGCGCCCCGGGCACCAACAACAGGGCGATTATTCTCAACGACCGCCGCCCATTGAAGTCGCGTCTTCGCCGCGCGGTCCTTCTCAACGTCACCGCGACGTCCGTGAACGAGGAACTGGTCAAGGGTAACAAGAACGTCATCAACAAGAAGTTCAAGGTGGCCGACCTCCGCGACGAGCTCGTACGTCGCGGCGAGGCATCCGACGGGAAGAAGGGCGACCTCATCGACAGGCTCTTGGCGCTCGGGCCGACGCAAGAATCGTCCGCGGTCGGCGAGCCGGTCGCGAACGATGAACCCGACATCGCGGCGCCGTCTCAGGACAATGACGGCGACGCGAGCCCGCCCCGGGATGAAGCCCCTCGCGAGATGAAGCACCGCGATGGACGACGGCAGAGGAGCGTCATGAGCAGCCGCCCCGCCGAGCGCGTCTCCGGCGGCGACGGGATCGACGAAGACGGCGAATCCAACTTTTCAGGCATGGAGGTCACCTTCCTAGGAACATCCTCCGGCTCACCGTCATTCACGCGCAACGTCTCCTCCTACGCCCTGCGTCTCACCGACGAGATCTGGCTCTTCGACTGCGGCGAAGCCACCCAGCACCAGCTCATGCGCTCGCACTTGAAGTACAGCAAGATCACCCGCATCTTCATCACGCACATGCACGGCGACCACATCTTCGGCCTCCCGGGTCTCATCTGCGCGCTCTCCGGCGCACGCGCCGAGCTCAGGCGCGTGCACGGCCGGGATCCCGAACCACTGTACATCACAGGCCCGCCGGGCATCGCCGACTACGTCAAAGCCGCCATCGGATGCTCGAGGACGGTGCTGGGGTTGAACCTCGTGGTCACGGAACTCGCCGCGCCGGGCAACGGCGTCGCGGGGCTCGGCGCGGGCGACGACGCGGACCCGCGCGGGTTCCCTCAGCAGACGCACCTCGCCGCCGACGCCCGGTGCCGCATGTTCCTCGGCGAGCGATGGCCCGACAACGGCGCGCCGACCGCGCCGGACTTTCGCGACAGAGACGGGTGGCAACGCGCGTGGGACGGTTCGCTCGAGTTGCCGTACTGGACCGTGCACAGGGAAGTGTCGCGGAACACGAGCGGGCGGGGCGGGGAGAAGGGCGCGATCGTGGTTCGCGCGGCACCCCTTCGGCACCCTGTCCCGTGCTTTGGGTACGTCATCGACGAGCCCGACCAGGCCGGAAGGCTCGACGCGGATAAGTGCGCCGAGCTGGGCCTACCCCCGGGGCGCGATTACCAACGACTCAAGAACGGCGAGTCGGTGCAGACGCCGTCGGGGGAGTGGATCCATCCGACAGACGTCGTCGGGCCCGATCGACCGGGTAGAAGGCTGTGTTTGCTGGGAGACACGTGCGACAGCGTGGGCATCGCGCCGCTCGCGATGGGCGCGGATGTATTAGTGCACGAGTCCACCTTTGCGGCTTCGAAGCACGGCGAGGCTGTGTACAAAGGCCACTCCACGTCTACGATGGCTGGCGAGTTCGCGGCGATGATCACCGCGCGGAACCTTCTGCTAACGCACTTTAGTAACAGGTACGGTACCGCGAACACGCGCGTCGACGTCCCGAACAACAACGGCAGCGCGGCGGATCCTTTACTAAACCTGTACAACAAGAAAGGTTCGCACTCGCACAAGGACGAGGACGAAGACGACGACGACATCTTGCCCGAAGAGGCGCCGGAGGATCCGTTCGCCGCGGCTGCGTACGAGTCGCACTTGGTTGAAAGCCTGGTGAGGGAGGCGTCCATCGCGAAAGGGGACTCGCGGGTCATCGCCGCGTCGGATTTTTTCTCCTTTAACGTTCAGCGCCGCGAAGATTTCGACGAGTTTGACCGATCCAAGGGCAACAGGGAGGCGTTGGTGGACGGGCCGACCGTGGAGCCGTGGCTGGAGGATCCCGGCGATGCCAGGCGTCGCATCGACGACGAGTTGAACGCCGGGGGGGGACGGTTCAACGGAGGGTTCACGTCGAACGACTACGGCGCCTCCAGGGAACGTAAACAGTCGTACGGAGGCGGCGGCCGCGGCAGAGGCAGGGGCGGCGGCGGCGGCGGAGGACGCGGCGGGTATCAGCAGCGCGGTGGCGGACGCGGCGGGCGAGGTGGCTACGATACCCGGGGCGGCGGGTACCAGTCACGCGGCGGGGGCGAACGAGGCGGGCGAAACGACGGGGGCGAACGGACGAGAGGATTCGAGCGGAACGAGGACGGCAGCTTCAGCTCGCGCCGTTCGCGCGAGAGCCGCGGGGATAAGGTCCAGGGCGGCGCGGGTGGCTACGGCGTCGGGCTGGGCGCGGACATCGGTATCGATTCCGCCGAGCTCATGCGGGGCTTCCATAACAGGAACAAATGACTTAGTTTGTGACTTAGTTTGAAACGCGAATGAAGAAAGCACCCTTAACGTATCCCCCAATCCCCACGCACTCAGGAAGGAACGACGACGAAATAGCGCGCCATCGCCTTGCGAAACCGGCGGCGGTACTGCACGGGCGATATCACCGTCGGCTCCGCCGCGACGCCCCCGCCCAGCACGCCGGTAAACTTGACGTACGTCTCCAGCTGCTTATCCCACGTGTACAGCCGGAGGTAGTCGATGACGCCGACGACCAACTCGTCGGTCCCGCGATCGATCCCTGCGAGGAGCGAATAGTCCATCACCCCTTCGTTCGCTAAAAACGCGGTGTCCCGGGCGAGTATCGCGTCGAGCGCGAACTTGGACTCGAGCGAGCACAGCACCGGGTCCGTCGCGATTTTACTCTGTAGGTTCTCGTCGAGTAAAACAGCTCGCGCGGAACGATTATCGGTCCCGGGTTCGATACCCGTGTGGGCCGAATGCCGCGGACAATCGTCGTCCATGTCACCGGCGTCGTCGTCGTTATTGTACCTGGCCCTGAGTGATCCCTTGAGGTCGTACGTCCTCCACTCCGGCGACGTGACGTTTCGGCGGTTGAATATATTTTCAATCACGACGAAATCGATGGAAACTTCGTCCACGCCCTCACCGACTGATACCCGGTACGCACCCACGATCCTCGCGAGGCACGTGGTGGCGGTGGTGATACCTTCGCCGGTGCCTCCTTCGTGGGGCAGCGACTCGCGGATGTGTTTAAAGTACGAGGGTCCAAAGTCGCCGAGGAACGCGTTGAGCTCGACGCGAGTGAGCTGCTTGACGATGAACCGGTCGTCCTCCGTCTTTCCGAACAGCGAACCGGACTTGCCACCCTTGGCGCCGCCGTCCCACTTCGCGACCTCCGACAGCGACGCCGCGAATCCCTCGTCGCCGTCGGCGATTGAAGCCCCGCGCAGGGCGTCGAACTGAAGGGGATAGTACGCCGTCACCGCCGTCTTAACGCGAGTTTTTGCATCCGTTTTTGCATCTTTCGCATCCGACGTCGACTCGACGTCGAAGGCGTGCCTGAGGTGCCCGCGATGGTGGAGGAGCATCGCGTCCGGCCCGTCGACGACCGGCGGGTTAGGGTTAGGGTTTAGGGTTTCCATGGACCCGCCGCCGACGGTGCTGCCCTTGCGGCTGTGGGACCTCGACCGCGAGGTACTCGGCGATTGGTTCCCTGTGCACAAAACACACGTGTCACGTCAGGCCAATTGTCAATACGAGAGTTAAAAAAAACGTACCTGTTCCCCCAGTCGCCGAGGAGGGCGGGTTAGCAGCCGCCCAGCGCGCGGCCGCGAGGTGCACGGCGTACTCGCTCGTGCGCAAGTACCGCGCTACGCATCCGCCGGGATCCGCGTCCATGGCGTCCAGTCGCGTTTCGGGCGTTTCTAGTAACGCCCCTTCGTTTGGATCTGTCGATCCAGAGGCGGACAAAGCGTCTTTGACTTTTACATCACCCGCCGGCTCCGCCGCCGCGATGACCTCCGTCGGCGGCGAGACGCGGAGGGCCGTCACGACGTCGAACGAGAAACACGCCACCGCACCGCCCATCGCGAAGAAGTGCGCGTGGTCCAGGTACGCGCTGTCGTTCGACGCCACCGCCGTCTCGAGGAAACGTCCGAGGCTCATCTCCAACGCCTCACGCGGAAGAGCGCGCGAGACACAAGCCGAGTCGCGAACGTCGGCGAGGTAAAGTCCCAACGCACCGAGCCCAGCCGTTTCAGTACGGCGCACCCTCCGGCGGGTCCAGTGCACCACGACATCGTGCACAGCTGTGTCGGCACCCTCGGCACCCTTGGCGTCGGCCGGTCGGAAAAGCCGAAGCGTGGCTCGACCTCCCCTGAGGTAATAGGTGCGAACGTGCGACTCGGGGGGTTCGTCGCATTCGGGGTTTGAACACCGCTCGCGCTCCACGGGTGGCGACGTGGCCTCCCGTAGGAACTCCCCGAGCGGTAAGTCGCCTTCGCCGTAGGGCATCACGGTCTCGATCGCGTCGTTCGGAGCGTCGCAGAGGTGGCCGGTGGAGGCGCAGAACGAACACGCGCTGATCCGAAAGCGCTCGAAAGACAACGCCGCCGTCGCGGGATCGATACCCGGGCGGGCCGAATGCCCGCGCGCCCCGCGCCAGAGCGCCCCGCGGCGCCCGTGCACCTCCGCCAGCGTCGCGTCACAAACCGCAGCCTTCACAACCTTAAGTTTCTCTTCGCTCGCGCCGCGGAGTAAAACGCAGCACCCGCCGCCGACCACGGCGCACCCGCCGAAAGACATCATCGTCGTCGACCCATTAGTTCCCTCATCCGTTCCCTTAGTTCCCCCGCGATTCGAGCCGGATTCGAGCTCGCCCACGTCACCCACCGTGTGCGTCTCCACCCTGAACGTCCCGCACGAACCCACGCACTCCTCACGTAACTGGTCCAAAGCGCCGATCGCGACGGCGCCGGTGACTCGCTCCAACCTTCGAACGCAACTCGGCTTGGCGTTGATCACCAGACTGACGCCGCGTTCCAGCAGTAGCTCCCGCGCGAACCGGGATACCGTCTGTTCGACGACGAGGACGTCCACGCCGATGGAGTTTATGCGAGCCACCGCGCCTCTTAGGTGCTCGTGCTCCTGGTCCAACAGCGTGTCCAGCGAAGACAACTTGGGGCCTGTACACGATACACGACGTCAGTCCAGTCGTCTAATTGTCATAAGTCGTCTAATTGCGAATTGAATGTAACTTACCCGCGTTGGCTCGTTGGTACTCGAGCGCGCCGGACAGGAGAACCACTCGAACGTGCCCGGTGCGAACCGTGGGCATCCGCTTGTGCGCGACATTCTTGGTGAACATTTCCCCGCACTCGATCACCACGTCGGAGTCGTCAGGTAAGCCGCCCGGGATCTTCTTGCACCGCACGTACGACGCCGGGTTCATCCACTCGGCGGAGTCGCCGATGAGGAGCACTGTGAATGAACAAAACACGAGGAGTCAGTCTGATTGCCCGTACGGGAAGTAAAATAAACGCACCGTGCTCGCGACGCGGCGAGACGCACTTCGACGCCTTCGACGCTAACTTGGCGACTCGCGGTGTCCACGCGTCGATATCCGATTGGCCGAGGACGCTACCGCCCGCGAGTGTATCGTGTTTCAAGAGCGCGGCTCTGGATGCGTCGAGAGACGCGTCTGGAATCGTCTGGGGCGGGTCCGGAGGCGTCTCGTCGTCGAAGGACGAATCCGAATTAATCGGTCGCGCCCACAGGCTCGGATCCCGCGACGCCTCCGCCGCCTCCCGCCGCGCGCGGTCGGACACCGCGAGTGGCCGCCCCCGCGCGCGCGCCGCACGCCTGCGCCAGGGTGACAGCGGAGACGCCGGCGCGACGGAGGATGGCGCCGTCGCGAGATCTCTCATCGTCAGATCCCCCGGCGATGCGTCACCGCCGGTCGTCTCCGTCGCCTCGTGTCCTCTGGTGTCCGTCTGCGTCGCATCGTCCGCGAATTCGTCGTCTGATGAGTCGTCTGACGATGGGCCGTCCGATGACGGAGCAAGGCGCCGTTGTCTGGACCTGCGCGCCGCGGAACCGAGCAGTTGCCCCGCCGGGCTCGGCTGGTTCGATGAGGCGGAGATGCGGAGTCTGGCGAGCGCGTCCGCGCTGTTGGCTAAGGTGTGCGTGCTGTCGTCCATGGCGTCGGCGGGTGAGTCCGCGCGTGATGTGGACATGCTCTCCCCGCCGCCGCCGCCGCTCGCGGTGGACGGCGCGGGCGTCTTCGCCGCCTGGGATCCGTCTCGGGATTGAAAGCAAAAGTCGCACACTCTCGACGGCTCCACCGTCTCCTCGTCGTCGTCCACGTCGTCGTCCCGGGCGAGGTGGAGCGTCTTGGAGCTGCACGCGCCGCAGAACACTTTGCCGCACGCGCGGCAGTGGTGCTTGAACCCCGGGAGGGCCCCGGGGAACTCCCGCTCGCACCCGTAGCACGACTTTACCACCCTCTCGTCCACCCAGAACTCCGGCCTGTGACGCAGGAGATGGTGACCGGCCCTGCGTTTGAGCCACGACGCGGCGTTGCGAAGGTTCGCGCCCGCGCGTGAGGCGGCATCCTTGGCCCTAGACTTGGCGTCCTCCATCACCGCGCCGGATACGTCATCCTCGCGGTCGGGTCAGCCCCGCGTGCGCTCGCGAATGAGCAGCGAGTCGCTGACTCAGGCAACAAACAACGTCTCGAAGCGAAGAGTTGCGGTAACCAGTGTTTTATCCATTATTTTAGCACAGGCGAGAGGTGAAGATCTTGCCAGATCTTCTTCGTATTTCTATTTGGTATTTGTACACACACGGGCATTTGGTTGGACACGCGTAACGCATAATTTACGGTCATCTTACTCCCGAAACGGCGGGTTCGACGTCAGACACCCAGACTACCAGGCGCTCGCACGCACCCGGTCAGCTCGCAAGATGTTCGCCTCAAGCGCCCTCGTCGCCACGCAGTGGGCACCCGCCGCGGGCCTCAACCGCGCTCCCGCCGCCAAGGTGCGCACACTCCCCGTCTCCGCGCCCCCGAACCACCGCCCTTATCTTCTTTCCGTGAAATCATTCCTCATGCCGACTTTCGGGCGCTCACCGTCCGCGTCCCGATTACCCCGCAGACCTCCCGCGTGGCCGCCCAGCCCATCGTCGCCGGCAAGGCCAAGAAGGCCGCGAAGGCGGATGCCAAGAAGGCCGCGAAAGAGGCCAAGAAGACCTCCAACAAGTCTCCGGTCGTCTCCAAGCAGGCGAAGGATGCCGCGCGTAAAAAAGCGGCGGCCGCCATGCGAGACGTGGTGTCGCGCCAGGGCAAGGCGTACGACCGCATCGTGAAGGAGATGGACCGCGACGAGTTCCGCGAGTACATCCTCAGCGTCAGGCACAAGTCCCCGGAGCCCGTGCAGCAGCTCTGCGACTGGCTCCCCATCGCCGAGGTCGTCGTCGCCGACAAGCAAGCCTACGAGGTGCGTCCCATTGCGCTCACGCATCTTCACGTCACAGTGCCCAACTCTTCATGAGTGTTCAAGCGACCCCCGTCATCACTCACCCGCGCTTGCTGACCATTCATTCCACCCGACTCACACGCAGGCTAAGAAGTTCTTCAAGTCCATCGGCAGCGACATCCCCGAGACTGAGCAGCTGAGCGCCAGTTCCGACCAGATCGAGGGCGTCCCCGCCATCAAGGCCAAGCTCCCGGCTATGAAGGATGAAGCAATCGGTATGGCGTACCTCATGGCCGGCGCCGTGGTCAAAGATGTTCCCTTCGCCGAGCTAGAATTCGGCGTCGAGGACTGGGGCTCGTTCGAGATGGCGGTGGACGCGTACGAGGCGCAGCAGAGCTCCTCCAAGCGCTTCGCCGCCGCGGCCGCCACGCTCGGCGTCGACGTCAACGACGATCCAAAAGACGTCAAGAGCGTCTACCGCAAAAAGATTGCGACGGAACATCCGGACCGCAACCCGGATTCGAGCCTCGAGAAGTTCAACGCGATCAAGGAGGCGTACGAGCTGCTCAGCGACCGCGGCGGGCAGAGCGGCACGACGTTCGAGGGACTCGGGGATAAGGCGAAGCGGGACTTTCGCAAGCTGGACGACGTCGCGCTGGACGTGACCAGCAAGGGTGGAGAGTTGGTCGTCGCCGGCGACGTGGGAAACAAGGTGGAGGTGATCATGCGGTCGCTGACCATCTACGACAGGATCAAGACGATGTTCATCGCGCGGAACGTGAGCCTTGGGTCGAGGACGGCGGAGAAGCCCAAGGCGGCGGCGAAGGAAGGGGAGGAGGAGGCCGTAGAGGAGAAGGAGCCCGTCGCCGCGTGAGTTGTTTGTTCGTTAATTCCATACTTATTAATTCATCGGACGAGCCGTCAGACCTCGAGGCGCGCGAACGTACGCAGAGGGCGGCATGCCCGTGGACGACACACCCAGCGCTGACGATGCGCCGAACGACGACTGGAAACACCCGCGTCGTCGTCGCCCGCACGATTTGGACCTCGACGAGCGTTCGCTCGAGCGTCGCCTCGGCGCCCCCATCCGGCGCCTTCTCCGACAGCGGAGGATCGCGGGCGCGTGCCTCTGCGTGGTGAAGGTCCCGATGGATCCACGTGCGTCGCGAGAGGAAATCGACGGGGGCATCCGCGAGTACAGTAAAGTGTACGGCGTCGCATCGCTCGACGCACCCGGGGGCACCGAGGTGAACGCGACGTCGAAAGCTCCCGGAAGGGACGATGAGAATGTTAAAAAGCGGATAGCGAACAACTACGGCGAAGAGGTGGACCCGCGAGTCACGCTCTTCGACGTCGGGTCGTGCGCCAGGATCTTCCCGGCGATCGCCATCGCGCGGGAATCCGGAATCGACCTCGACGACGACGCGGACGACCACCTACCCACGGAGCTCGCCGTCGCATCCATGACGACGAATGCATCCAAAACAATGCCAAATCCAAATGCAAATCCAAATGCAAATCCAAACGATGCCAAACCGGTCACCGTCGGAGACCTTCTCAGGCACACCGGCGGAATCGTGGACGTCACCGGCGGCCTTACCGGCGAGGCGTATACGAGGGTTCAGCGCCAACTCCTCGATGAATCCGCGAGCCCGGCCGCCAGTCTAATTGCCCCTACGCCGCCGAACGAGACGCCGGCGACGAAACGAGCGAGGCTCGCGAGAATTACCAGATCCGTCGGTAAGGCGCTCGAAGCCGGCGCCAAGCGCGTGGAGTGCGACCACAACCTGGACCTCGCCGTGTCCATCGTCGAGCGAGTGTCCGGTATCGAGTACGAACGCTACGTGATCGACGAGTTGCGTGTCGGGGTCAAAGACGCGGTGTCGCGGACCGAGCCCAGCGCTCTGCGGAACACTTACTCCGCACTCTCCGGAGACGCTCTGGACGACGACTGGAACCGCGGTGGTGTTCGCGCCGGACGGTACGTCGTCGAGCTATCTAACGACACCAGTGATCTGCAGAACGGGCGGCGCGCGCTGGTGCGACGGAAGGCTTCTAGACGGGACCCGGATGGGAGCTCAGCCGCGATCGAGCCGAATGGAAACGTGTGGATGACCCCGTGGGAGATGTCGCGATGCATCCGCGGGTTGCTGGCGCCCGGGACGTTCGTGGACACCGCTCGGGGCATCGACGACCTCGTCGGGGATGTTGTGTTCAGTTGGCACGGCGTCGACGGCGCGTTCGAGACCCACGGATCTGGGTTCGCGGTGGAGACAACCGCGGCGGGTTTACAACGCCGGCCCGTTCGTTCGATGGATAAAAGTCGGTACTCTCACTGCGTATACGCGAGCTCGGACGACTCGGCTGGTGCGGACTCGATCCTGGCGTTGTTTCCCGAGCACGAAGTTGGCGTGTGGATCGCGACGAACACGCGCGAGGAGTGGTGCGCGTCGGCGGGAGCGCGACCCGAGGGCGAGAACGTAGTCTGGGACGAACCGTTCCGGGACGGTTTCGACGGGGACGGTTTGTCCGACAGTTTGAGTGACGAGGACGGTTCGTCCGGCGGTGGTTCGTGGAGGGACGAGGACGTCTTGAAGTTCAGGAGCGGGCCGGGTGAAGGGTCTGGCGGTCGACCGCGGTTCACCGAGGTTGTCCTGTCGATGTTCATGGACTGTTTCATCCTCCCGGGGTCGGCCCCGTCGAGCGAGGAAACGTTCGAGGTTGAAAAAACGTTCGGTGGCACGGTTCGGTCGCCGCTCGAGCCGCTCGTCGCTGAGAAGACGCGGGACGACGCGGCGATGAGATGTGGCGGGCGGCGCGGGAGTGGGCTTCGAATACGCTCGGACCTACCGGGTTGCGATTAGCTTCTAATTAAATCACCGTTTACGCCGCCTATTCGCTCTTGCGGCGTTTGCTACGGCGGGTCGCGACCGCCTCCACGGCCGCCTCCACCTTTTCTTCTTTGACCTCCGTCTTCACCTTGACCGCCGCCTTTCGTTTCTTGGACGCGGGCGTTGGCGAGGGCGCCTCCTCGGGCTCGGGCTCGCCAATCGCCTCGGGCTCCTCCTTTACCTCCGGCGCCGCCGCCTCGTCCTCCTCTTCGTCCTCCTCTTCCCCCTCGTCGTCGTAGTCGGCATCCTTGGGTAGCGCGGTGACCAACACGATCGACCCCGCGGGCACCCCTTTATAATCCCTCGGCAGAGTCGTCGCCTTCTTAAAGTGCCACTCGTCCTCATCCTCCTTGTAAAAAACTTCAAAGGGTTCACCCGACAACGCGCAGTGCGTGACGTCGTCATCCTTGGGCACCGACGAGTTCGCGAGGTCCACCAAGCGCTGGTCATCCTCCTCCTTCTTCGCGGCGTCAACCTCGAAGAACGCGGGGGCGTCGTCCGCAGCCTCCGCGGCGGCACCCGCGATCCACGAGTCCCCGTCTACGCACCACCGCCGCGACGACGCCCCTTCCTTACGCCGCCTGCGCCTCAGCGCCTGTAAGTCCAAGTGGGCGTCCAACTCAGCCTTGTCGTCGAAGCGGCGGCCGGTACTGGCGCACTGGTGCGGCATGTCACCGTACATCGCGTCGATGAGGTACTCGCGGCGCTTGCGAAGCTCAGCCTCGTCGTCGCGGGCGGGATCGAAATCGGGGGTTAACCTCGGGGGTTGGTTCTCCTTGCTCGCGCCGGTGGACGCGCCGGGTGAGTCCCCGCGTTTGCCCTTGGGAGGGGGCGCACCCGCGGGGGGCGCGGGGAGAGGCACGCCGGTTGAGCCCGCGGGTGACCCCGTCGTCGTCGCCTTCTTCGCCGCGGCGATTGAACTCAGCAACGCGGAAATGTCGCCGCCGCCGCCTTGCACCATGGACGCGAGCATAGCCCCCGCATTCGCCGGGGGCATGCCGTGGATCCCGGACTGGCCGGCGCCGTACGTACCGCCGCCGTACGCTTGGTGCGGGGGCGGGGGTGGGTAGCCGCCGGCTTGATTGTAGTTACCCGGCGGCGGCGGCGGCGGGAGCCTGATCTTTTGCGGGCGCGGGGGTAGGATTCGTTCGATGGGTTCCAAAGCGCTCTGCGGAAACACCGCTCGCCACGTGTCAAACAGGTGACTCATGCTCTTCTGCGTCGTGCTGTCCGCGATCTGGTACACGCTGATGTATAAGTCGGCTAGGCCTTTGGCGAAGTGACCGACGTAGTGCCCCTTGACGTTCTTCGCAATGGAGTCCATGAGGTAAAAGCCGCAGAGTTTAGCCTTGGGCGACGAGGTTCGAATGTGCCGCTCGATGAGTTCACCGATTCTGCACGCGATCGTCACGTCGTGCGCGCCCAGTTCCTGCGCGAGCATGGTGAGCGAGGTGATCATCGGTTTGGAGTTTATCGTCAGATCTTTGAGCGCGTCGGCGTAGTCGGCGCACGTCTCGTCGGCTTCGGTGCTCATGTTAATAACTTAAGTCTTATAGTCCGTTCACGTCCGTGTGTGTGTGTGTGTGTTGACAACGTCCTAGTGATGCCTCAGCGTGTCCCGCGTCTCCCTCCGGTGTGTGTGCGTGATGCCTAGGTAGTACTCTCGCGCACTCGTCCGCGGTGTCACGCAGGCAGATGGGAGGATCGATCGCGATGCGAGGAGAAGGCGGTCGGATGTCCGGGCAGATTGATTCTAGGGTTGGCGCGAGAGACGGAAACGCCGCGCGTCGGTGGTGAATGGAGCGTCCGAGACGTGATGGTACACCGGTGGTACTTCAAGAGATTCCAGAAGACTCTATGGTTGTTATCCTAGGACAGAAAACAGCCGCGCGAACTCTGACTGCCAGCGAAGCTCCGCTCTCGCGATCTCTTCGGGATTACGCGCGTAAAAGTCCCCTCGGATCTCGTGCCCCGGTAAGAGCCCCGGTGAGGCGCGCCGCGACCGACCTACTCGATGCGACACCGCCCGTTCGTATCTTCTGACGGATACGTGACTTCGTCGACGCGCGTCGTGCGGTGCCGCGGGTCGCTACTGACCGCCGACGCACTGCCGCTCGCCAAGGAGTGATCCTCAATCGGCATGATTGGAGCTGGAAAATGGAAACTCGGCCCGCCAAAATGGATAAAAAGTAACCCGGGACCTGGCCAGCCCACCACTCCGCCGTGACACGTCGACGGGCCGTTCATCCGCACCGAACATGTCCGCGGCGATCTACTCGGCCCGCGTGGTCACTCCCGCGCGATCATCGCGATTCAACTCGCGCGATGCGCTCCGTAAACCACCCGCCGTCGTGTCGCACCGCCGACGCGAGGCATCATCGCGTGTCATCGTCCACAACGCTTACGGCGAGTCCAAGCCCGACGGGACCTGGGTGGAGAACGAGCAGAACACCTTCGGCAAGCTCATCAACCTCGCCAAGGGCCAACGCGAGATCGTGCAAGCCGGCACCCCGGCGCTCCGACAGATCGCGGAGGAGATCCCGTTGGACCGCATCGACTCCGCATCGATCCAGGAGCTCATACAGGAGATGACGAGTCTCATGCGCAACAGGGGAGTAGGCCTCGCCGCGCCACAGATCGGCGTCCCTTACCGCATCTTCGTCATGGAGGACACCGAAGAGGGCATGAGCGACGTGTCACCGGAAGACCTCGCCGCACAGGAACGAACACCCTTCCCGGCGAAGGTCATCATCAACCCAGTCGTCACGCCGGTGGCGAATCAATCGTGTGCATTCTTCGAGGGATGCCTCTCCGTGCAGGGGTACCGCGGCCTCGTTCGGCGGTACCTGCAGGTACGGGTTCAGGGCTACGGCGGCGACGGTAAGCCGGTGGATTTCGTCGCGAAAGGGTGGCAGGCTCGCATCGCGCAGCACGAGATGGACCACCTCAACGGGGTGCTCTACATTGACAGGATGGACTCGAGGACGTTCAGGCGGGTGGACCTGTTGGACCAGCCGTTGCCGGGGTCGCATCCGGAGTTTGGACCCGCGCCGGTCGTCGGTACGTGCGCGGACTTCGCGGGGCCCAAGGCTGGGGGCGGCGGCGGGACGGGCGCGATGGCGGTGGAAGACGTCGAGGGCTTCATCGGGAAGAAATCAAAGTCGAAGAGAAGAAAATCGAGATAAGCGACGAAGGCTTCCGCTCGTCATCAAGAATGTCGGTTATTATATCTGTGCTATCCGCGTGCGTTATACAATCGTCTCGTCAAAGTATCAATCCTTATCCGCGTCCTCGCCGCCCTCGCCCCACTTGAGCGACGCGGAGGGAAGCTCACCGTCCTTGGCAGCCTGCGCCGCCGCCGCCGCCGCCGCCGTGCTCAGCGGCGGAGCCGAAGCCGCCGCGCTGGCGCCGTCAACCTTCTTCGCAGCCTTGCTCGCCTTCTCGTCGCCGTCGTCGTCATCGCGGCCGCGCTTCGTGCCGGTCGGTTCGGCGGTCGGGAAGAACGAGGGCGCGGCGGCGCCGCCGCTTGCATCCGCGTTGTCTCCCGCGGGAGCCCCGCCAGCCGCCGCCGCCGCCATCGCCTGCTGGAACATCGCCATCATCGCCGCCGGGTCCGGCGCGGCGGCTCCCGCCGCACCCGCCGTGGGCATCATCGCCTGGAGCATTGGGTTGTTGAGCATCGGGTTAGCGGCGGCGACCGCGGCGCCGGCGGCGATGGCCTGCTGATAGGCAGCCATAGCCGCGGCGGCGGCGGCTTGCGCGGCTCCGGATGCGTCTCCGGATTCGTCCGGAGCGGGCGTCGCGGGCTTCTCCGCGGGTTCCTCCTTCGCCGCGCCGCCCTTACCCGCTCCCTTCTTGGCTTCTTTTCGTTTGTCCTCCTTGGCCTTGGCGGTGGCGTGGTCCTTGACGACCTTCTCGAGCCCGAGTGACTTTTTGTGTTTGCCAAAGTACGCCTTCGCCGCCGTCTGCGATTTGCTCCCGACGGCGGCTGCGATCGCCTTGAAATCCTTGCCGTGCTCGGCGAGCGCGGCGAGGAAGGCTTTCTTCTCTGGGGCGGTCCAGCTTTGACCCTTGGTGCTGAGGTCAGCCTCCGAGGCGGACCTGGAGATGGGTTTGGAATCGTCGTCGTCCGAGGCGGGTTCGGGTTCCGCGACCTTTGACTTCTTGGCGCTCTTGGGCGTCTTCCCGCCTTGCCTCGCAGCCTTGCGCTTCTCCGCGCGAGCCTTGCGCTCAGCCTCCTGCTGGTCCTCGATCTCGCGACGCTGCGCCTCGCGTTGAGCGCGTTGCTGCGCCGCCTGCTGCGCCTGGCTCGCGGCGTTGTTGCTCCACGCGCCGCCCGTCATCTTCTTAGCCTCCGCGTACGCCCTCTTCTTCTTGGCCAGCGCGCGTCGCCGGCCCTTGAACCCGTCGTCCGTCTTCTGCCGCTGGTAGTAGTACACCACGCAGTCGGTCGTGGTCCGGCCGTCGATGTGGGTGGCGATGCGCTTGAAGTTTTTGCCAAACGACGCAAACTTTTCGTGGAAGATTTTCTTCTCCGTCTCCGTCCACGGCCTCACGAGTTTCAAAGCCTCCTTCTCCGCGAGCGGGTCCTCGACGAGCGCGTTCCTCGAGCGAAACGCTGAGAGACGTCGTTCCTCCGGGTCGAGCACCTGCGGCGGGAGCTTGATGATGGACTTGAGCGCCTCCACGCGCTGCAGCTGCTGCAGGATTTGCATCTCCTCGTAATCCGACTTCGCCACCCCCGCCATGCCGCTGTTCAACCGGCCGCTGCCCCTGACGCCGGGCGTCGGGAGCTTACCACCGGGCTTAATCCCGTACATCTTCTCAAGCCGGGTCCTGTCCGCCGCGACCATGCGCACGCGCCACTTCTCGCGGCGCTTCAGGTAGGTCACCGCGAGCGTCAGACGCTTATCCGCGACGGCGTCGCGCCTTTTACGAAGGACGTTCTTGACCGACTCTCGGACGCCAAATCTGGACGAATCGTTCTCCGCCGCGAAGTTCCTCGCGGCGACGTCCTCGACGCTGACCCGCGTCACCTCACGCGCCAAGGGAAGTCCGCAGGTGTGCTTGAGCCCGTCGTGGCTCTTGTTCGCGGTGCGTTCGTTTTTGGCGACGACGCGCTCGACGATTCGCGATCTAGGCTCGTCGCCCGAGAGCATCTCCTGGATCATCTCCGCGCATCGTTTGGACCGCGCCTTGGCCTCCGCGGCGGCGGCGGGGTCCAGCTTACCTTCCTTGTTCAGGCCCGCCTTCTTACGCAGCTTCTCAGCCTTGGCCTTGGCCTCCTCCGCCTCGACCGCGGCGCGTTCCTCGTTGAGCTCGGCTCGCTCGACGGATCGCTTGAGGTTATCGAGCTCGCGGTCCAGTCGCGCCTCCTGGTGCCGCGCCTGCTCCTCCGCCTGCTCCTTGTCGTTCACGTCGCGTTCGTCCAGCTCGGCGATCTCGAGCTCCAGCTTCTCAATCTCCGCGTCCGTCGTCTCCATCGCGGACATAATCTCCGACTTTCGTTTGGATAAATCGTCAACCAACTCGCGTCGAGCGGCGAAATCCGCCTTGGCCTCCGCCGCCCTCGCCGCGCGTACCGCCGGGTCCTCCCAATCGGGCGGCGGCGTGCGCGCGTCTATGTCCCGCCGGATCTCCTGGCCGGGCGGCGGCGGTCCTCCGGGCAGCGGGGGAGGATTGGACGCGTCGTCGAATTGTTGAAACGGGGTGGGAACTTTTGATCCTCGCGTTTGATCCGTCGAGAAGGGCGGGTTCGAGTCGTCGGCGTTGGACAAGAGCGCTCCAACCGCCGGCGTCGCCGACTTGGACCGCGCGAGGCCCTTGCCCCACGCGCCTTTGCTCGCGGACGCCGCCTTGCCGCCGAGCCCGCCGCCCCACCCGCCCTTCTTGGCGCTCGGTCCTCCGGGCGTCGCCGACGGGGTGGAAGCGCCGGCGGCGTGTGAACCCGGGAGGTCGTCGAGGACGGTGGGACCGGGCGGCGCGGACGCGAAACGAACGAGCCCGGGTGTGCCGATCGGTGTGCCGTCCACGCGGTCTCTATCCCTGTCGCCGTACCTAGCGTCGGTCTCGACGGGCCGGCCTGAAGGCGGTCGTCCCTCGAGGTCGACGGGCGCGGAGGACGGCTCGGGCCTCCCCTGATGAGGCCCCCCTCCCGGCGGGGCGCCGCGCGGGGAGGGCTCGGGGGGAAGCTCGCCGTCCTCGTGCGACAGCCCCCCGGGACCCCGGCCGCCCCATCGTTCGTGCGAGAAGCTCTTGCGTATGGGCGCGCCGTGATGGGACGATTCGACGTGATGGGAAGATTCGCCGCCGAACCGTTCCCTGTCGCGTTCCCTGTCGCGATCTCGATCGATGCCTCTTCCCGAGCCCATGGGTTCTCTGCCGCCATCCATGCGGTCCCTGCCGCCATCCATGCGGTCCCTGTCTCTGTCCATGCGGTCCATGGGCGGGTCCCTGGGTTCCCATTCCCGTCCTCCCGTGTCCCTGTCGAGCGGCGGCTTGGCGCCCATGGAACTGGGAGGCGGTCCCCCGCCGCGGTACATTGGACAATCCTTCGCGATGTGTCCAACCTCGCCGCAGACCCTGCAGGTTCTGTTGTCCCTGGACGACGGGCAGTCCCTGGCGAAGTGGCCGACGCCGCCGCACCTGTGGCACGTCTTCCCTTGCATCCGCGGGTGTGTCATGGGGGGTGGGCCGGAGGGTTGCGGCGGGTTGGTCGCGATCTCGCCCTCTTCGTCGTCGTTGATTGATGATTGGTAAAACTGATCGTTCGATCGTCCCATCGGCATCATCATCCGCGGGCGCGCGTTGCCGGTCGGGGACGTCAGTAGGGATGGTCTCGCGTTTGGGTGCGAGCCGGACATCATGGATGGGCGGTGCGGTGGTGGGCGGCTGTCGCGGTTGTCGCGCCATCCATCCCCGGGGCCATTACGTTCCCTGTCTCCCTCGCGCGCGCCTCCTCGGCCGCGGTCCCAGCCACCGCGCCCGTCATCGGGGCCGTCGCGACCGTCATCCTGTGTGTGAGGTGGTGGGTAGGGCGATGGACGACGGTGAGTGGACGGAACGGGGTTGGCGATGAGGGACGCGAGTGTTTTGGGACGTGAAGGTGGAGCGGAGGTCGCGGGCGGGAAAGCCGTCGTTCGGAAATTTAGAGGGGAATCGGGTCGCGCGCGAGGACGCACCCTACGGTACCGATCGTCGCGATCCTTGGGGGGACCGAAGCCCCCGCGGTCTCGCTTGTACATGCCCGCCAAAACGCCGGGCCCAACGCACGGAGGCGTCGAGCGCAGTGCGGCGGGGGGGAGTCCGAACCCTAACTATTTACTCTGAGATTGGGCAAATAGCGCTGCGGCGCGTGTCAGCCAGGCACAGCAGTCACAGTCCAGCGGGCCATCGATGACGTCGAGCGAACGTGGCACGCACCCGGTTGGCACACCAGATGAGCTCGATAGCCCGCGCCCCCGTGACCGCGGCGACGCCGCTCGCCGCCGCTCGCGACCGATGCCGACGATCCGTCGCCGTGTGCGCATCGCCGCGCGACGACGCTGAACCCTCATCCTCCTCCTCCTCCTCCCCCATCGAGCTGCCCCGAGTGAAGGTCGACAGACGGCACGCACTCATCGCGGCGACCGTGGGGGTGCAGACGACGGCACCCGCGTCCCGGCTGCCCCCCGCCAACGCGCTGCCCCTCGCGCCCCTCGGCGCGGTCAAGCGCGTCGGCGGTGACAAGCGCACGGACTTGACCGCGCAGAAGGTTCGCGACCAGCTCGAGCGCGACCTCCGCGACGGACAGTACTTCGTCACCGGAAACTTGACGCGCGAGATCTTCCAGGACGACTGCAGGTTCACCGATCCCACGAACGACGTCGTCGGCCTGTCGCGCTACCTCACCGCGCTCGGCTTACTCTTCGATCCCGCGACGTCGTCCGTGGACCTGTACGACATCAAGGTGACGAGCGAGACGACCGTGGAGGCTGAATGGCAGTTGCAGGGATATCTTCGTTTTCCGTGGAAACCCAGGGTGGAACCGTACACCGGACGCACGACGTACACACTGGACCCAGACACGAAACTGGTCAAGACGCAGTTTCAGACGTGGAACATATCGGGCGCCAAGGCGATCGCGGAGTCGTTCACCCCAACCGCGGGGCCCGGTGAATAAAGGGGCTCTTAAGTGTTGTAGTGCTACGAATTAACGTTAGTTTGGAAACGTTCATCCCATGACATCAGCTAACACACCACACACGCCGTCCATCCCGTCCATCCCGCGCTCATCAATCGATGAAGTATTTGACCATCTGTATCTCCTTCTGAACCAGCCCGCACTTCTCGTAGAACGCCACGTTCTTCTCCGCGCAGTCCAGTATCACCTTGTAACAACCCATCCGCTCGGCGACTCGACTCAACGCGTGAATGATCACCTTGCCTAACCCACGGCCTTGCGCGGATTCTAACACCGCTATGTCCTCTATGTGTCCCACCACCCCGCAGGTACGGGCGAACTTACGTTCCACCACCAACGTTCCGGTCGCGATGATCGTCCCGGCTTCCTCCACGACGTACACGTACTCCGGCCCCGATTTGATGTCTCGAACCCTGTTGACGAAATCGACGGCTGTGACGTCGCCGACGGTGGTCAGGACGGCGAGGAGCTTCAGGAAGCCCTTGGCGTGATCGCCGGACTCGAGCCTGCGCACGAACACCTGCGGCCCCGCGTCCGGGCCCTCCGTCTCGCGCACGCGCTCGGCGGAGGTCCTGCCTTTGTATCCTCGTACGGGCACCAGCAGCGATCGCGGGGGGCGACGGCCCTTGCGCAGCAGGTGGGTCTCGCGGAGTAAGATGCCCGCGACGAAGCCGAGCGCGAAGCGGACGCTGCCGCCGTACTGCGTCGACAGGTACATCGCGCGACGTCGCCGTGAACGAACCTTGGGTGCGAAGGACCCGAGGACGCGGGCGGCGTGGAATGAAAATCGCAGGTGTCAATCTCGGAACAACTTGTAACGAGAGTTGGTTACCGCCCTCGGGTTCACTGTTCGTCGCGGTGGTCGCGGGGCGGATGGGCCGCGTCACCGTCTTCGCGCTGAGCGGGTGCTCGCACTGCGAACGGGTCAAGGCGTTTCTCGATGCTCGCCACGTCCCGTACGCCGTCATCGACCTCACCACTCATCCCGAGCGGCTGAAGGACCAGAGGGCCATCACGGGATCCTCGTCGGTGCCCCAGGTGCTCTTCAACGACCGCGTCATCGGCGGCGCGGACGACGTCGAGGCCCTGGAGACGGAACTAGGCGCGGAGGGGTTCATGGAGAGGGTGCATGAGGTACTCGCGGCGCCGGACCCGACGTCGCCGCGCCTCGCGCTGGACACCGCCCCGGAAGCTGCATCGAACGCCCCGACCACCACCCCGAGGGAGAAGAGCGATGAACCGCCCGTCGCGACGCTCGGAGGCGTGCCATTCGGGTTCGTCGGCATGATACGCGAGCTTCGATCCATCGTGGACGTCAAGGACAGCGCGCCGCGGGGTCTGATGCGCGTCGTACAGCGCCGGTGCTTCTCCGGACGCCACCTCATCGACGCGCTGCTGCGCAAACACCCGAGCAAGCTGGGCAGGGATACCGCGGGTTTGTTCGCGCAGCGGTTGTGCGACTGCCTCGTCATCCGCGAGGTCGGCGGCTCGAACCCCGACGCGGCCATCAAATTCGCCGACGACGATTCACATCTCTACAGGCTGCAGCCGGACAACTCCCCGGGCGTGCTAAACCCGTACAGGCGCGCGTGGGTGGACCCGATCGACGACGACCCCAACGCCGTCGTTCGCGCTTTTCAACACACTTGGTTCCGAATCACCAAACGACACTCAGAGGTCGGCACCGGTGCCGTCAACTACGACGCCGTGCGCGTGGACCGTGAGTTCGAAAAACTGAAACATGACATGTGCGTGCTTCGGTCCGTCGAGTCGAGCACGATGTCGCATGACCAGAAACTGGCGTTCGTGATCAACGCGTATAACCTATCAGTCGGATGCGCCTTTGCGTCGTTCGGAGCGGTTCGAACCAGGGCGCACAGATCCACGTTCTTCGACGACGTGAAGCTGTGCCTCGGGGGCGCAGGCACGACGCGTGTGTACTCGCTGAACGAGTTGGAGCACGGCGTGCTGCGGGGGAACAGGCGCGTGCCGTACCGAATGTATCGGCCGTTCACGGCACACGACCCGAGGATTGATTCGGAAATAAAAGTCGATCCGCGGGTGCACTTCGCGTTGAACTGTGGGGCCAAGTCGTGCCCGCCCGTTAACTCGTACACCCCCGCGGGCATCCACGACGAGCTTCAAGCGGCGGCGGAGGCGTTCGTGGAGGGGAACGTGGCGGTCGACGTCGCGACACGAACCGTCACGGCGTCGGCGTTGTTCAAGTGGTACAAATGCGACTTTGGCGAAACCGACGCGGATGTTTTGGGAGCGATCGCGGGATGGGCGACGGGGTCGGCGAAAACCGCGCTGGCGGCGATGTTGGGAGACGGTGGAGGCGCCGTGCGATTGACGTACGCGCCGTACGACTGGACGACGAACGCGAGCGCGTCGTCGAGCGATTACGACGTCACTAAGACGAGGTCCGAGTACAGCTGGCTGCTCGGTAGGTGACGGACGTTAGACGAGACTTTGTGGTCGTGAGGATACGGTGATGGACCCGACGTGAGCAGGTAACATCAGCTAGTGCTAGTGGACTGTTCTATTTCTAACTCACTCTCGCGAATGATCTCGGATCGAAGGACGTTCATGTCGAAGTTTCCGGTGTCGACGCGGCGCAGGGTTGACCCGTGGGAATCGTCATTTTGTGATTGGGTCGGTGTGAGCTCCAATGCTTGGGTTTCGACCTGTGCGGACCCTGAGCCGCCTTGACTCGCCGCCTCCTTCGCCGCCTTCCTCGCCGCCTTCTCCTTCTTCAGGCTCTCCTTCCTGTGAAGGATGTAATCCTTCCGGCGATACAGGTGGTGCTTGTTGGTCTTTGGCGGTTCGCTGACGACGGGAAGAGTTTTCCACGGGGCGACTGGGGCGTCGAACGCGGGGTTGGCGTGTATGCGCTCGTGCCACCTCGGGTCGGCCGGGTCCGGCGGGCTCGTCTCCGCGTCGTTCAACAGCGCGGCGTCGTCCCGGGAGTCGACTCGAATCTCCCCTAACTCGATCTCCCCGCCGCGCGTCGCCGCCTCCCCGCGGGTCTCATCATCCCTACTACGCCCCGCCTCGTCCGGCGGGGCGCGTTGACATCGCCACCAGCGCCGTCGCCGCGCGCGCTTCTCCCGTATCTTCCGCTGCCGCTCGATCTCCTCGGGTGACCGCGGCTCTCCAATCGTGCGCAGCGCGCGCGGGATGAAACACAGCCAATAGAAGCACGGCGGCAGGCAGCAGCACATCACGACCGCGCCTCCCCGTCCGATGATGCTTGACGCTGAAATCGACGCGACGGCTTCAACAGCTTCAACTCATTTCGTGCAACTCCTGACAACCGCTACTAAACGTCCTAACGAGCTCATTCGCACATGTCGTCGCCGAAGCACTCCACCGGCTCGTCCCTCATCTCCCACCGCCCGCGCCACCCGCCGCCGTGCACGTCGTCGTCGTCGAAAGCGTCCTCCCCGTCAAACACCCTGCTCCTCATCCGAGTGGTCCCTCCACCGAAAAAACAATTACCCTCGTCCAACGCACCCTCATCCGCCCTATCCTCGACCGGGATGTCGCCGATGCCCTTGCTCATCCTCGCGAGGTGCCAGCCGTTTCGTAAAACGCTCGCGCACCGCCGACTCAGCTCCACGAAACTCGGCTGGTCCACCCGCACGTGCGGCCCCGTGCACCACCCTTGCTGCTCCGCCTTTGACACAAATCCAGCGAACCCGCCCCTCAACACGTACATGTGCGGAAAGGACAGCGACGGGTAGTCCATCACGTGGTCCCGCCGGTCGAGGTTACGCACGTGCCGCCACATCCGCGGCGCGCGTTCGCCGCTGAAGTCGCAGTACAGGATGAAGGCGCTGTTCTGCGCGTGGGCCATCAAGGACCGTGCGACCGTGCCTTCGTCGGCGACGCCCCGGTTCATCGCGTTTGACTGTGATGAACCAATTTGTGAACCCACGACGCGGGACTGGTTCAAGAGGAACTGCGCGCGGTCCGCATCTTCGGCGAGCAACGCGCAGAGGTACCGCTGCAACGCCGCCGGGTCGTGTATGTTCACCGCGCCGCGCACGTGCCCGCCATCGAACTCGTGCGGGTACCTGCAGTCGATGACGTGAGCCCGCATGGCGCCCGCGGCGGTTCTTTGCAGCGTGGCGCACAGAGATTGGCCCGTGACGTGCGGCAAGCCGTGCTCCGGGTCGATATCGTAGGGCAGGATAGACGGCGGACCCTCTTGGAGGGGTGAGAATGCACCCTGCACGGCTGTGTTTTGACCGTCGATGTTGGTACCCACCGTGTTAACCTCCGTTCCTGAGTAAGTATGATGGGTGGCCATCGGGGAGGAATCCGCGGTGGATGGAGTGCACATCTGGACTGATTCAGAGTCCCTTCGGCGTATGGCGCTCGTGTACGGTGGCGATTCGAGGAGTGATTCGGGCCCTGCGATGGTACTAGCCTTGCGCTTGGCGCCCAGGAGTTCCGGGTCGGCGCCAGGGTCCTCTGTGTGGGTGTTAAAAGGCGCGGGACCGGTCAGGGCGGGGGGAAAATCGTGGCGATTCCCGCGTGTGCTTTTCGCACACGCGGGAGAACGTTGAAAGTTGAAAAATTGGACGACGCGGGTCGGGCTCGGAGGGTGGTGACGGGCGTCCGCGTCGGGCTGCGTACCTCCGTTTCTGGCCAGCATGTCCGCGAAAGACAGTCCGTTGTTGGACCGAATGGGCGCGAGGTCCCGCTCGACGTGTCCGCGGCGATTCGCCGGCGCCACCGTCGTGGGCGGGTAGTAGCCCGCGGGTCTCGCCTCGGTGGTCTGCTCGGCGGTCGGGGGCCCCGAGGACGATTCGGGGTTGACGCGGGCGCGCTCGATGAACATGGCGCCCGGGTTCGCGGCGTCCATCGCGCGCGGGTGCCCGACGGGTGCGCCGGGCGTGCCGTTCCAGTGGCACATCGAGTCCAGCTTGACGCCGATGCTGGACACGGGCGACAGCAGCGTCGCCTGATCGCGCTGATGTCTGAGCGTCATAGGATCTGCGTTCGCCCTCGCGGCGCAGGCGCCCGCGGTCGCGTCTGAATCGCCGCCGAGGATCGCGCGCCGCGCCCTCGCCTTCTTCTGCATCCCCGCCGAGCGTCCGGACGTCCCAAAGACGCTCCCGCCGCCGGATCTCACGCCTCCTAAGTGTGCGTCACCGCGCGCAGAGGCACTACGATTTGAGCCAACGGGAGCAGAATTCGGGTCGGCTCGTTGTTGGTTGTGGGCCTAGAAAAACGCTCGAAACTTGTCCGTTTTCGGTGCATATTGGAGGCTCCGATGCACCCGTGCGAGCCCTGGACGCGCGCGGGACGGCATGGACCCGACCGTACCACCATCCGCCGTACTCCGCGGCTCGAACGCGCCCCGATACTCGGGTGACGGCACACGCGTCGCCCTCTTCCGAGCTCTCGAGCCACGCGATTTTCGGGATTGTTTTTTAACCCAGGAAACCTTTTTGCAATCCGTTGGATCTTCCGAGCTGCGGGAGGGATCGATTCTGCAACCACAACGGGGAGCGGAGGCGGGGACGGCTGCATGCTTCCGCTCGCGTCGTCGTCGCTCGCGGTGGATGACAACTCCGCGCGGGGTGTCGTCCGTCGTGCGCTCGTCCTCAGCAACGGCGCGTTGGGCGCCGAGGGCCAGTGCCTCGGCCTCGTGCGCGCGCTGGGACTTCACCGCAGTAAACACGGGAGCGGGTCGAATGATGTCTTCGACGTGCGCCTCGTGGGCGACGCCGCGCTGATGATGTCGCGGCGGCTCGGCGCCGCGTGGTCAGAGCGCCTATCGCACAGCATGGGCGCGCGCGAGCTCGTCAAGCGCGGCGGCCCACGGCAGGCGCCACTTCCGAGATATTCAGAAGCGCTCGCCAAAGCGCTCCATCGGTTCGTCCCCGTCGCATGGCACGTCGCCGCGCACGCGCTCTGGGACCGCGTGTTCGGTTACCACGGCGTATGCGACCGGGTCTGGCTCGGCGTGGAACTCGCGCCGATGGTCAACGCGGTGAACGAGGCGTACCGCGTCAATCGCACGCGGACACTCGTCGTGGCATCCGGCCGCGGCACCGTCCCGTCCATCGTCGCGATGAAACGACGATGCAAACACGCCGCGTTCACCGTGCACGTCAGGGACCCAAAGTGCGACGCGCGACTGTTCGATATGGTCGTCGCGCCGGAATACGAATCGTCGCGGTTGGGGCTGGTTGGGGCACGTGGTCGCGGCGGCGATGGGACCCGTGAGACGGTTTGCGTGACAAGGGCCGCTTTGCACCGGCTGGACGCCGAGGCGTTAGCGAGGGCCAAGGACCGATGGCGTCGTGAGTTCTCGGTGCGTCCGGGCCCGCGGATGGTGGTGTGCGTGGGTGGACCCACGCGGCACGTGGCCCTCGGTCCCGGGTGGTCCAGGCGGGACGATTCGTCGTCCCCGGGGACGCGGTTCGGGGACGAAGGTGCCGAGTTGAATGGTGAGAGTTCCAGTTCCGCGGGGAGTTTACGAAACTTTTTGTCGGCGGCGGAGAGGCGCGTCCGCGGCGGCGTCGCGGCGGCCATGGACTGGCGGGGTACGCGAAGGACCGCCGCCGCGGAGGAGTCGTTCGCGGCGGAGGTTGCTGACTTTGTCACGCGCGCGTGCGCGGATCCGGTGGCGGCGCGACGCTCTATGGGCAAACACCCCGGCGAAGAAAAACCGTTTCGATTCGGCAGCGCGTTCGTGACGTTCTCGCGGCGTACCCCTCGGTCGCTTCGCGCGGCGATGCACCGACACCTGGCGCGTCGCATGGTCGAGCTCGCGGACATCGAACAACCGCACCATGCCGTCGCCGTCTCCATGTCGACGATCGTGGAAGACGACGAGGAGATACGACGGTCGCCGCCGCCCCGCCCGAGGCACTCCCTCGAAGAGATGAGCCTTCGCGAAATATTTGGACCCAAAATAGAAACCCCGAGCGACTCACCTACCGAACGATCCCAATCCCCGGTGCCGTTACCGCACACCCCGGGGCTGTGGGTGTGGGACGAACGCGGGTCTAACCCGTACGAGGGTGCGATGGCGTGGGCGGATGCGGTGGTCGTCACCGCGGATTCGGCTTCGACGCTGTCCGAGGCGACGAGTCTGCGCGTCCCCGTGGTGAGTTTATTTTTGTTTTCGTATGGGCAATTAGTATGATGACATCGTATTCTTTTAACAGGTTGTCGCCGGATGGAGATTCGCCACCGGCGCCGCGGCGAAGCTGCTGTCCTCGCTCGCCACGCGCGGCACGGTGCGCGCGATGGAGGACGTGACGAGGGAGGGGCTCGACCGCCCGTGGGTCGGTGCGAAGGCGCTCAACGGGGCTTTCGCGGAAGGAGGAGGGGGAGGAGGAATCGATGGGAGGCGGGGTGAAACGGCGCACGAGGGTGGGCAAATAGACTCGGGTAGCTATGACGACGCCGAAGCCGCCGCCGCGAGGGTCGCGAGCGCCGTGCGCGTGGAGGCACCCCCGCCGCGGCTCGGTTCGTGTGGTGCGGATGAAGACGATGATGCGGCGCCGACATCGCCGCTGTTCCGGTCGGTATCCGCGCCGCCCATCAGCGAGGCGGACCCAAGGCGGAAGCTCTGGTGAGACTGTTCGATTGACGCTGACGATTTAAATCACTCCAGTTGGTCAACTGAAAAAAGAACACCGTCCGAGGAAAAGCCACGACGCACCAACACTCGCCCCCGCACCGCCTCACCATGCAGCTCAGGAACGGCAAACGCAAGCTCGATGCCTACCGACCCACCTTCGATCCGCATTTGGATATCGCGACCGAGGTGTTCTCTCACGTGCAGTGCGTCAAGACCCGTCTCAACCTCGCGGTGGTGAGCAAGTTGTGGAGGGACGCCTCCAAGCCTGCCGCTGCTTACCCTCTCAGGTTCGACTTCGGCGCGTTCCCGCGCATGTCTGAATGGACGCGGCGTACTCGTGTCACAGGCCTGCTGGACAACGACGAAGCTCTGTCTCTACCCTACGACAGAGTCGTTGGACTTCTTGGTGAAGTTGCGAAATACGTATGTGACTACGCTGCTGAGCTGGGGAGTCTGAGACTGCTGAAGTGGGCGCGAGAGAACAACCTTGAGTGGGGTACAGACACGTGCTACCTCGCAGCCGCAAATGGGCACCTGCCCACTCTCCAGTACCTGCACGAGAACGGGTGCCCTTGGAACTGGTGGACGTGCAATGAAGCCGCCTGTCACGTACACTGGGACTGCCTGCAGTACGCGGTGGATAACAAGTGCCCGGAGTGGGAGATATACGCCAAGAGACACGCGGAGCACCTCCGATGAAATACCACTCATTCGTTCTAACACCCGCTAATCATCCTTCGCCGCATGTCATCACCTTTCACCACGTATGACATCACTCCTTGGCAGCGCGGGGCTTCTTGGTGCCGCTCCCGCCGCCGTCCTCCTCATCCGGCGGACCGGCGCCGTCGCTTTTTTGTCCGCCTTCGTTCGCCGAAGTCGCCGTCTGCGGCGTGCTTCCAACCTCCCGCTCACCCACGCTCCCCCCACCCGGCCCGCCCCCCGACCGCCTTCTAGACGCGTCGGACCTCGAATCCATCGAGCGGCCACCCACGCTCCCGGCGCCGCCGCTCCCGTCACCCGCGCCGCCGTCGCCCATCTCCTCTCCGCTCCCCGCCGCGACGAACGAACTCTGCTGCCCGTCACCCTCGCTCCCCGCGCCGGTTAATATCGCAGCCGCCTTGGCGTGTGCCGCGGGGTTCATCGGGTCGAACTCGAACGCCTTCGGGTCCAGGCCGTACCCTCGCTCCTTTTCCTTGTCGCGAGCGCGCTCTTCGCCGGAGCCGCCATCGCCGCCGTCACCGCCGTTTTTTTCGTCGTCGTCGCCTTGGTTCTCGTCCCCGCCGATCCACCCCGAGTCCCCGGGCACGAAACCCATGAGATACGACATCGCGGACGGACCGAGGGACCGCGCGTACGCCTGCTTATCCGCCGCCATCTTCAGCGGATCGCCAAACCCGGGCCCCGCGACTATGGGCTGGTAGTATCGGTAGAGGTGCTGAAGGGACCGAGCTCCAGGAACGGGCGTCTGGCTGCGTTCCTGCCTGCGACGCCGCCTGTGGTTGTAGTGCGGCGCGGGGGGTTCCGCACCCGCCCACTGCACCTGGCCCCGGTGCGGCTGCTGCTGCTGCTTGGGCTCGTTGGGTGCCGCGGGAGTGTCGGGGCTCCCGACGTCCCGGGCGTGCGCGTCGTCGACGCTGATCTTCATCGACTTCGTCTTAGCCACCGCGCCCACCTCTTCCTCCTTGGACGACGCCGGGGACGCGCGTTTCAGCGCGGAGCGTCGGCTCGAAGCCTCGGGCCCGGAACTCATCGTGTTATCGCGCTTACCCACGGATCCGCCGCTGACGCGGTCGCTGCCCTCCTTGCTGCGCAGGCTGCTCCCCCTGCCGCCGCTTGAGACGTCCCCGCCCGCGGCGCGCAGCGCGGCGGCGCGGGCCAGCGCCTCCCGCGCGCCCGGCGGCAAGAAATCGGGAACTTCGCCGTCGGTACACGCCGTCAGCTTGACCTCGTTCGGTCCCCGGTTCCGGCCGCTCCTCGGCTCGTATTCCAGTCGCACCCGGGTCCCATCCGGTAACTGTTCCAGATGATTTCGAAGCCACGTCAGCAACCTATCCGCGAACCGCAGCGCGGTCTTCGGGTCCCACGCCCGCGGGTGCCTCGCGGCGTATCCAGGGAGCTTCAGCGTCTCCAAGGTTTGCAGCTTGCGCACAAACCCGTTATCGTCTCGAAACCCAACCACGATCCTGTAACATTTTACACGACGTCACTACAATTGCCCATACGAAATACGAAGGTGAAAATAAACTCACCTCCTCACGCCGATTGGGAAGGACTGCGCCCACCACTTTAACAGTTTATCCCGCTCGAACCGCGCCACCTGCGCCTGGTTATCCATCACCCGCGTCGTCTTGAGCTCCACGTACCCGCCGAGGCCCTCGCGCTCGCCGTCCCAGCAGTCCACCTCGCCGCCCATTATCAGCCGGTGCCGTCCGACACCCGTCCTGATGTTTTAAAAAAACGCCGTCATTCCAATTGCCCATACGTAAATAAAAATATAATTTACTCACCTGACCACGGCGCAGAAGGCGTCTAAGCAGTCGATGGGCGCATCGTACACCCCGCCGGTGCACGCCTCCTCGAAGGAGTACCCCCAGTAGGCCATGAGCGCGTCGCGTCCACGCCTGTTAGCCTCGCGTGACAACGCCGCGGGCGGCTCCAGCACGTTGAGAACGGCTACTCCGTGGACTAACTCAGCCTCCATGTGCCAAGCGTCTCGCGTGTTCCACGGCGTGCCGAGTATCTTGGCGAAGTTCCCGCGCCACGTGACGACGTCGGCGGACGCGAGCTCGCGTTCGTCGAGGCCCGCGACGCGGAGGGACTCGAATATGGGCACCAGCGACGCGGGCCTCGGGACGTTCCGGTCGCGATCGAGAAAGGTTGCGTGGCCCTCGGAGAGGTCGAAAGGAACGGACGGGCGCATGTACCGCTTGAGCTGCGAGCGGTCGTAGATGTTGGGAACTGAACGCGACTTACTGAACGCCGCGAGCTCCACGGGCTCCTGTTGCATTCGAGGGGACGCGGGGTTGAGGGCACGGGGATGGTCAGCGCCGGCGTGGGCTCCAAGAATTTCTAATCTAACAAGGGCGATTCGAGTGGGTCCGCGTTGGACGTCGAGGGTTCCGGGGGAAGGTGGGAGGACGCACCCGGTACGGTGCCGCGCGAGGAGCTTGCCCATCCGGTGAAGGCTCCTCCCGGACCAACAGCGGCGCGAGCCATCGGTCGCCCGACATGGCCCACGGTTCTGGCCGTCGCTCTGTTCGTTAGGGCACAATTCTGTGTGAGATGCAAGGACCGAGCCGTTCCCTCTCGGATAATAATTCGGGCACACACTCTGCTCGGCGCCGACGTGTCCAGGGTCGGCGGCCATGAGGGAGTACGAGATGGAGACCACGTTCGACGTGCCCGCGCGGACGTTCCTCCGCGTGGTGTACGGCGACGACGGCTTCTTCTTCCGGCGCTTCCATCACGAGACGGGCGAGTGCCCCGACGCGTCCGTGCCCGCGTGGAATTCCGGCGGGATGGGGGACGACGCCGGGTCGCCGTCGACGCGCGTGGTGGTGTTCACCAAGACGATGTCGCTCCCCAGCGTCATCGAGCGGTTGCTCGGGAGCGGCGGCGCGATGGCCACGCTGCGGTTCGAGGAGACGCAGACGTTCACGTGGGACCCCGTCACGGGCACCGCGTGCGTTCGCTCAGTCCCATTGCTCGTATCGCCCCGCTCCGAATCCTTCAACACGGAGGTTGCCGTGTACGTCTCACCGGACGTCGATCGCCCCGACACCGCGTGCGCGATGCGCGCCGTCATCAAAGTCACCGCGAGCGGCACGTGGGCGCTCCAACCCGTCGTCGAGAAGCTCATGGAGACGCGCGCGTCCGCGTCGTTTCGCGAGTGGGTACGATTCGCGGACCAATTCTTGGAGGAAAACTACGGCGGATCTCACGTGGGCGACCGCCCTCTGCCCAAGCTACGCGCCATGCCCGGCGGGGAGGATGACGCCGTGGTACACGGGAACGGGCGGGACGACGCCGAGCGGGTACACGCGAGCGGCGGCGGCGGCGCGACGCCATCGACGGCACACGCGAGCGGCGCGGATGGAGACCGACGGACGCAAAGAAGGCGTCGTTCGTCTGATCGCCGAATCAGCAACGGAGAAGACGCGACGCGGATAGGAGTCGCGTCGGATAGCGACGATACGTTCGGCTCGGACGACGACGACTTCGACGACGCGAGGTCGGTGGGAAGCACGTCGTCGTTTCACAGCGTGCGGTCGGCGGCGTCGTCGTTCGGCACCGGCGTCGGGAGCTGGTTCTCGCGAAGGTCATCGAGCGGCGGCGACGACGCTGGTGAGTTCGTGGACTCGGAGTCGCCGGCGCCGTCGCGGACGCGGTCGCTGCCCACCTCCCCGGAGACTGACGGTAAGACGGTTCGGAAGAGGCTGCATGGATCGCGTGCCGCCGGTTCGGTCCACACGGGATTCGAACCCGGGTCCGCGGGACGCCAAAGTAGCGGCGTACCCAAGATTCCGAGCCCCCCGAATCGACAAGACGACGCGTTCGCGAGCTCGTGGTTCATGCAGACGGTGTTGAAGGACCTCGCCGCGCTGCGAGCCAGGGAGGAAGACACCGGGCGGTTGTTGGCGTCACTCGAGGAGAACGTGTGTTCGGTACGCGCGGAGAACGCGGCGTTGAGGGCGGAGGTCAGGCGGGTCGTCGGCGGGGGTAACGGCGGCGGCGGTTCGAACGGGGTTTATGGGTCGCCGTCGATTCGGGGGTCGTTGCGCGCTCGCGCGGATGGCAAGGACGCGTTCGACCCGATGGGCCCGGCGACCGGGGCGTGGGTCGTCGCGCGGTGGGTCACGGGGCTCGGAATCGCCGTCGGCGTCGGGGTCGTCGCCGGTCAGGTTCTGGCGCGAAACAACAGGTGACCCGCGTGACTGCGCGGCTCGCTAGTTTAGTGTATCAATATCACATCTCTAATAGGGAGATTCGTTCGATGTCGAGTCACGGTGTCACGGTGTCAGTCGTCCACGGTCCGCGGTTTCTCCGGCCCCGCCTGCCGACGCGCGTACAGCCGCTTGGCGTGCGTGATCATGCACTCGCGCATCAGCGCCGACGCTACTCTGCACCCGTCGAGCGCCAACTCGTATGATTTTTCAAAGACATCCACCGACGCCTTGTTCTCCGTGGTGACCGCGACGAGCTTGTCCATCTGGGGCATGTACGCCACGTGTACCTCCGGTCCACCGCCGCCCTCCTGTGTGGTGACGAGATAGGGTGTGGATAGGGGGTGGACGTTAGTGCGGGGCCCTCGTTTCGGGGGCGAATCAAAAAAATAACCTAACGAGATTGGGATGCGCACCTCCATGTAGTTGAGGTCTAGGAGCGCGGTATCGTCCAGGAACCCCGCGCTGCACGCCGCCATCGTGTCCTTCATGGGTATCCCCGCGTCTACGATGGCCAGCACGGCGGCGTTGATCGCCGCGGCGCGCACCCCACCGTCAGCCTGCAGCACCTGGATGGTCACGTCGAGCTGCGACCGCGCCATGAGTTCTGTGCTGACGCACGTCTCGAGGCATCCCCGGACGAACGTGGACAGCTCGTTGGTCCGCCGGTCGCCCTTGGTGCGACGCCTTCGTTCCCCCGTGCTGAACGCCGCCATGGACACCTCGCACTTGATCAGCAGACGGTCCTCGAGGCGCTCGGACGGCCGCCTGCATTCCCGTGGGCCGTGCACGGCGGCGAGCACCTTGGTGTTGCCCAGCTCGAAGATTGCGCTGCCGTCGGTGCCGGGGAGCGCCGTGAGCTCGCAGCGCATGCGGCGGGTCTCCTTGGGACGGCGACCGTCGAGCCGCAGGCCCTCCAGGCTGACGTACTCCATCCCGGAACCCACGCGACCTTCGCACGAGCCCGCGGGTTTGCACTAAGTGACGAAAAGAGTTTCATCTGGGGCGCTTTTCTGTTGACAGTGTGTGAGCACACAGCTGGTTTCGTGAACCGTCTGAGAGAGTCAGGGAGAGAACGTCGATGCCATGTCATAAACGCGTCATCTTAATACAGTCGCGTAGTAATAGGTCTTGCTCTCTTGTTCTACTCGAGCGCGGCAGCCGCCGCGCGCTCCAACGCCGCCGCCTCCGTCGTCTTCTCGCCCCCGAACCCCGCCACCACCGGCAACACAGTCTTTGCAAAGTACCAAACCTCGGCGAAACTGGTCACGCCGTCGTTGTTCCGCCCGGAGAACCGATGCCCCCGCTCGGGCTCGAACCCGGGCCGCCCGAGCATCTTGCCGTGGATCGCGTTCAACACCCCGAGCGCCATCGACGTCCCCGCGCACGCCCGTGGCCCGGACCCGAACGCGGGCCAGAGATGCTTCGAACCCGAAAAGTCAGACGTGAACATGATCACCTGCGTCTTTGCCCTCACCGCCACCTTCCCTTTGACCACCACGTCCTGGTCCACGTACCGCTCGAATATCGGGAACGGGTGCATCCGTCGCATGGCGGGCTCGAGCGCCAGGTCCGGGTACCGTTTCATCGCCACCGCGATGTCGCCGACGTTGATCGCCGGGGATACCAGAAACGGCTGCATGATCAACGAGTAATACCGAGGCTCCCTCCACTTCTCGCCGAACAGTTCCCAGAGGTGGGAGTTTTTGATGAGGTCGTCCACGACGAGCTCCACCGCCGCTTTCTTCACCCCGGGGTCCGCCCTGCCCCGCACGGCGATCTCCTTGCGCCACTCCCAGGACGCCGCCAGTAACACGTCGAACCTCGGCTCCCAATCCCGTTTGAACAAATACTCGATGAACACGCTCAACGACAGCCTGGCGATCGCGTCGGCGTCAATCACGGACGCCGCCTTGGCCGAAGAGGAGGACCCGCCCGTCGCGGTTTGTTTCATCTGCATGAACGGGCACTCGCTCGCGTCGCCATCCTTGCTCGCGTGCGGCGCCACGGTGACTTTCACCACGGGCCTATCCGGAGACGGCGGCGGCGAATCGCGCCCCGCCACGTCGGCATCTTCCGAGTACACCGCGTACATCAGCTCGTCAACCTTACCGCGCGCGATCTCCCCGACCCGTGAAGGCGGCGGGCACGCCTTGACCACCTTGTGGAAGTCCGCGAGCATGTCCCGGTACAGATCGTGATCCACGGATTCGAGCGACAGGAGCGGACGCCACGCGGGCGTCGCCACGTGTCTCTCCAACGCGTCACCTTTGACGTCGGACGCGCGCATCACCGCGGTGGCCACCTCGGCGTCCGTGACGTTCACGATGCGCTGGCCGGAGAGCAGCCCGAACACCCGGAAGCACTGTTTACGAACGTTAATCGCGACACCCGCGAGGACGTTTGTGAAGAAGTTTTGTTTGTGTAGGATGATCGCGAGGTTGGCGACTCGATAGGCGAGGCAGATCACCAGGTCGAACTGGACCACGCGGAGCTCGTGTGTGGTGATGCCGCCGGGCATTAAGGTGAGGACGCACATGGTGAACGCCTCGAAGCCGTACCTGTGACGGAAAAACTTGCCGACGAGTGGGTGGTACTCCAGGTGCGCGTCTCCGAATTCGCATATCGCTTGAACGACGAATAGGATCGGGAGGATACGGAGGTAGGGTTGGAACACCGCGTACGCCGCCTCGTTCGTGCCCGCGCCGTACCACAGCGCGGTGGGCAGTGCGAACGTGAACGCCAGCACCAGTTTCCACTCCGCGGTGTCCAGCTTCCCCGCGAGTTGATCGCCGCAGAACGTCTTGAGGAAGTAGACGACGAGGGACACGTCCTTCGTGAGATCCCAGAGGCAGAGCCCGCCGGCGACCGCCATGATGGCCAGGTTACCCCACAATCCGAGCACCTGCACGTTGACGCCCGCGCCGATGGAGCCCGTGTACGCGTGCGCGGTCCATCGCAGCGAGGCGACGTACGGCAGGAACGTGAGGGGCGCGAACGGAGCGGCGGCGGCCGCGGCGGTGAACGGCGCGGGCGTGGACGTCAGCGCGTCGATCGCGGTACGCGGCGACCCGGCCAGGAACGCCCTCGGCACGATCTCGAACGCGAAGAGGGTGACGAGCGCGAGCCTGGGTACACCCCAGCCGTACTTGGCCGCGCGGTCGCTCGTGAAGTACCCTCCCATCGATGCAGCGCCCGTGGAGGATGGCCGAGTTCGATGCGAGGCACTTTCCGAGGAAGGAGGCCTTTCCCACGCGCTTTATTGAGGTGACGGGGAAAGCGGCGGCGGTGGTGAATGCGCGACGACGTGCGCTCGCCTCGGACGTCGGGGGATTTGGTTCCGACGCGAGGGTGTGAGTGGAAGTGGGCCGGTGACGATGGGCCTCCTTTGATGCTCTCACGCGCGTCGAACCAGTGCGCCTCAATGGAGCTTTGGTTTGGATAATACACGGCACCGCCGCCGCGAACGTTCCCGCGCTTCACTCGTGGCCAGGAAACGTCGGGGCCACTTGGAGACGCGCGGGGGTCCCATCGGCCGTATCCGTTCGCGTAAGTCACACTTAACGATGTCGCTCGCGTCGTCGATGGCATCGGCGTCGGCGACCCGCGTCGCGATGTCGAACCGCGCCGCCCTTCGCGCCGCCTCCGCCTCCGCCGCGTCCACGTCCACCCACCGCGTCAAGCCATTGGCACTCGGTGACGTCCACCGCCGACGCGTAAATCGTCGACGCGTCTCCCACGTGCCAGCCAAGGCGGAGGGTGCCGAGGGTGCCGACACAGCTGTGCCGCGGAAGGAGGAGGAGCCCGAGACCGCGCCCGATGGGTGGTGCGACGACGGGAAGGGGGGCGCATGCGACGACGCGTCCGCCTCCTGGGACGACGACCCGGTGGTGGACCTCGAGATGCGCACGGGCGGCGACGACGACGCGCCCGACGCCTGGTGGGTATCGCTCATGAACGAGGGACTGGACACCGCCCCGGGATGGACGCTGCTGGCGTTCTTCATATGCGACCTCGGGTCGGCGTTAGTGCTCTTCGCGATGTACACCGCGGCGTCCGTGAACGTCGACGCCGACTTCGTGCTCGCGTACGCGCTGGCGAAAGGCCCGCTTCGAGCCCCACGGCTGGCGCTGGACGCGATCGTCGCGGCGGACATGACACGGCGGTGGCCGCAGCTCGCGCGCGTGAAGGTCACCGCGCTCATCGACGCGGGGACCGACGCGCTCGCCGCGTTCAAACGGTTCGTGAACGACAAGACGGGACGAGGGAGTCACGGGTCCAACGCGGTCGCATCTTCCGCGAATAAAAACGACGGAAATGAGACTCAGACGAAAGAGACGCCGGGGTCCAAACTCGCGACGGAGGCCAGGTCCCTGACGGACAAGTACGGACTCGCGTACATGGCCGCCAAGAACCTCATCGGACCGGTCACCATGGTCATCTTCTACGTGGCGCTCAAGGCGGGAGTCGACGTGCAGAGTCTGCTGGAGACGGCGTTGGGAGCGAGCGCGAGCGGGGGGGCGGCGGCGGGCGCGGGAGCCGCGGCGGGGCGAGTGTGTCTCTCGTCGTTCACCAGCACGGCGTTGTTCCCGTGGGTGGTGCTGGGCGCCGGTGCACTCGGGCCGGTGTTGGGTAAGGCTGCGAGGAGCGTCGCCAAGGACACGGCGCTGTCCAAGGCGGACTAATCAGTCCCTCGTTGTATTTAAGTGCCGACACCTAACTCTTATTTCGGGAGCGAGAACCAGACTCCCTGCGGCGCATCCCCGTCCACCTTGTACGTTATGCCGTGCGGCTCCAGCCGCGGTAGGATGACATCCCCGAACGCCGCCGCCGGGGTCAGAACCCCGCCGCGTCGCCCGCTCAACGCTCCCCCGTCCATTGTCTCAGTCGCGAGCAACGTCCCAACCTCCGCCAGGATTCGACTGGTGTCCGCGTACCCCGGGTCCCCGCCGCCGCGCATGGCGGTCCACACCACCTCACCGGGATTAGACCCCTGTAAACAAAAACGATGTCAATCTCATTGCCCGTACGAGAATTAAAAGAAACTCACCTGCGCCTTGAAACGCATCTCCCAAAACCCCGCGTTCCTGAACCACTCCGGCGGACCCTCGCCCGGCTTGGGCAGCGCATCCTTCATCGTCACCCGCGTGACATCGTCGGCGGCGCCACGCACCGCCGCCTCCACCAGCGACGCCGTCACCTTGGAACTGATCCAGCCAATCGGTGTTCCGAGCTCAAACGCCGCCAACTTGCCCTCGTAGCAAAACTCGGGAAGGTCCGCGTACGGGCAATCGGTGTCCTCCGAGTCGGAATCATTTAGCAACGACACCGTGCGGCGGACAACCTTGACGTCGCACGGCGCAAAGGGAGACATGGTCGCGTACGCGTTCAGGTCTGCGTCGAAAGTCGGGTCCAGCTCGGAAAACGCCAAAGGTTTTTGGCATTTATTCGTCGTCCCGGGCACCGCGTTGGGCACCAAGCCGTCCACGTCGCAGAAACTCGTTCGCTCACGTATGTCCTCCGCGAGTCTCCACCCGGTGGCCAGTGTCCCGCCGCTGAAGCCGCCTAAGACCTTGGTGAGGTACGACTTCACAGACTGCACCTTTGCATCCGGAAATCGCCTTCGCAACTCGACCGCCGCGGCGTAGGAGCCGACGTCGGCGGGAACGCTGTCGAACCCCGCGCACGGCACGATCATCGCGCCGGTGGCACGCGCGGTGGCGTCGTGGGCGTCGATGATGGATCGCATCCATCCGGGCTCGCCCGTGAGGTCGGCGTAGTGCGTTCCCTCGTTCGCGCACGCTCCGACCAACACGCCTCCGTTTTCTCCGTACGGCCCCGCGGCTGAGACGACGCATCTGGCCACCTTGGCGAGCGCGGACATGTCGGTGAGGTCGGCGGCGTCGCCCTGGAGCATCGGGAGGAGCACGTCGGAGTCGCCGCGTTCGACTAAGGAGCCGACGAGGCTACAGAGCTTCGTCTCGGATCGACCGGCGATGGCGATGCGGAGGTTGGACGGCGCGTGTTTGGCGAGATGGCGCGTCACGAGGGTTCCGGTGAATCCCGTGGCGCCCCATACCACGACATCGAACGCCTTGGACGCGTCGGTCTCGTTCATCAACGACGCGAGGGGCGTCGGGGACGTGGCCAGCGAGACGCGCAGGAAGAACGCATCGCGGCTCTCTGCATCTGCTGCATCTGATGACGTAGTAGCCTCCGCGCGTGTGGTGAGCACCCTCCGAGCACGAGCGCGCTGTGCGAAACGCGCCGGCCGGCGGCGGTTAACGCCGAACCGATGCGAGGAGATCCGGGAGCGTGCCGGGAGCGCCAGCGATACGGTCGATGCGGCCATGGTGACCCGCGCACTGAAGCCCGAGCGGTGGATATCGGAAACTTTCGTGGGCACCTCGATGATGTCGAAGAATCCCAATCGGGGCCGACCGACACAACCCAGCCGCTCTATCCACCCCACCACAACCAACGATGGGAGGCTGCCGTGCACGTATTTTCCATGTCAACGATGTATACGTCCTCGATAACCTCCCCGCGCTCAAGACGGCCGTCGCGGTCGAGTCCGGGGACCTGCCCCGGTCGAACGTGATCACGACCCTCGCCGGCGATTTCCTAGGTCCGTCGCTGCTATCGTCGCTGGACCACGGCGTGAGCATGGTGGACATGATGAACCGCGTGCCGGTGGACGCCGTGTGCTTCGGTAACCACGAGAGCGACGTGCCGTACCTCTCCTTGAAGAGAAGAATAGAAGAGTTCAACGGCGTCTGGCTCAACTCCAACATGCCCGGATGGGGCAAAGATCCCGACGCGAACGAGCCCGAGTGCCCACACCACCACGTCTTCAACCTCGAGGGCGGGCGATCCCTCGTCATGCTCGGCCTCAACGTCGGAGGCGGTGAGAACGCGAGCCTCTACCGCGACGGAGCGTTGGGGGGACACGCCGCAGGGATCGTACCGGTCCTCGACGCCGTCGACGACGCGGTAGCCATCGCCAAAGCGGATTGCCCAGACGCGGACGCAATCGTCCCGCTCACGCATCAGGACATGCCCGACGACCTGGCGCTGGCCAGGAAAGGCCACTTCCCACTTGTTCTCGGCGGGCACGATCACGGCGAGTTCGACGAGTCCGTGGACGGATGCGTCGTCTTAAAGGCTGGCGAAGACGCCAAGACTGTCGTGATCGTCGACCTGTATTGGCCCGAAGACGCACCGCGCGGGACGCCTCCGCAAATCACCGTCGCCAAGAAACGCCTCGCGCCGCCCAAACAAAAGAAAGGCGAACCCGCAGTCGAATGGACCCCGACGTACGTCCCGTGCCCCGAGGCGTCCGCGGCGGCGAAACGTTGGCTCGAACCGGCCAAGGAGCTCGAGGTGGCCACGCTGACCAAAATAGTTTCCGACCCGCCGCTGTCATCCGTGGGCGTCCGGAGCGGGGTAAGCTCGATGGCGACGCTGCTCGCGACCGCGATGCGCGACGTCGTGGGCGCCGACGCCGCGTTCATGAACTCGGGCGGGGTTCGCGCTAAGCGCGTGTACACCGACGGGACGATAACATACGCGGATCTCAACGCGGAGTGCCCATTCCCGAGCTCAAACGTCGTCATCAAAGTCGTCGGCGCCGCCATGTCCGAGGCGTTGTCCTCGTCCCGCGCCAACTGGCCGGAACAGGATGCCGATTCCTTCCAGTGCGACGAGGGCATCGAGGTGGACGCGGGGCACCGGATAGTAACGGTCAAAGGCGAGCCGTTCGACCCCGAACGGATGTATTCGCTCCTCGTCGACGCGTACATGGTGACGGTGAATCCCGTGCTCAAAAAGTACGCCGCCGAGAACCCGCATTTGATCCCGCCCGACGACGCCGGCTCACCCGCGCTGCCGATCCTGGTCAAACACTTCTGCGACAAGGCGTGGAGGGCGCTTTCGGACGGCGACGGGGACGGCGACGTGACCAGGGAGGAGGTGGACGCATTCTTCGACGACGCCGACGTGGATCACGACGGTTCGCTGGACGAAACGGAGGTGCTCTCGATGTTATCGGCTCGGTTGCCCCACGCGGCGTCCCGTGTGGTGGCGCACCAGATGCTGGCGATCGCGGATAGGAACCAGGACGGTAAGGTGAGCAAGGAGGAGCTCGTGGACATCATGCTCACGAGGATGTAGAACTGAATAGAACTAAGAGTTATGCGTTGTTAGTTGTCGCCGTCGTTTTACATTTTCAGTTCAGAGTTCAACCTGCACCCTAAAATACGTCGAAGCGTCGCTCCGTTTACCCACAGCCGTCGTGGCGAAGGCGCCGCCCGGAGGGACGCCATGATCGACGAGGACACGATCACCCGTGCGATGGACGCGTGTGCGTCCAAGGGGTGGACCGACGTCGCACGCAACGATGCCGTGGCTGAGGAGTTCAGCATCGCGCTCGAGGAGATCTGCAGCGAGTACAACTTTGGACGATGCGACGACGTCGGGGCGACCGACGCGCTCGTCGCGGTGACAGCCTTGGCGCTCGGCCGCGATGCTTCGACCTTGCGATCCGTCGACGTGGATCGCCCGACGCTGCCGGATGCCACGAAGAAGCTCCTGGATGTTCTCGGGGTGGAGATACTCACGCCGCTCATGGAGTGCGCCGACGCGATCGACGATCCGATGGCGGAGCAATGCGCGTGCATCCTGGTGGACGCCTTGGCGGAGTCGTGCGGACCACGGGACATGTTCGTGATGGCCCTCGGCGCGCTGCAGTCCCGCGTCGCGCGCGCACGGAAAGAGATCGACGGCGACGACGACGACGACGGCACGAGGCACGACCCAATGGTCAGGCACAGGGGATGGAGGCTCACCGGTTCCTTGTGCGTGATGCTGGCGACGTTACTTCGACGCGCGAAGAAACCGACGGCGCTCGTCACCGACGCCGCGCCCGTCGTCGCCGAGCTCGCACAGCTGTGCGGCCGGTGCGCTCGGTTCGTGGTGGAGTCGCACGAGGGGGACGAAGGGAGGCACCACGGCCCTGGAGTCGGGTACGGCGGCGTGGGACCTTTTTTTCACGCAGCCGTCGACGCTACGTACGGGCAAAGAGACGGCGGGTACGCTTTAGCCGACGGGATGAAGGCGTTGGCGCTCGATCCGAGGCACCTGTTCCGGCCGAACACTCGGGGACGGCTGTGCACGCACCCGGACCACGACTGGGTGCTGGAACGACTCGGGGATTTACGGCACGCGCTCTCGTTTAAAGATTTCGCGTGTAACGTGGAAACCGGGAACGAGCCAATCGGATTGGACGAAAGCGACACGTCAGCAGTCACGAAGACCACCGTGTCCTACGTGGCGACCGCGCTCATCGTATGGAGGTGGCTGGTGGAGTGTGAGGAGACCACGCCGTGGCCCGAGGTGGTGAAACCGGGCGGTCCGCTCGGCGACGGGTGCACCGATTTAACAGTCGCTCAAATCGCGCCCCTCGCGAACGCGTTGATCGCTTCCGAACGATCCCCGACGCATTTCAGCTCGGGCCTGGAGCTCGCGGCGCTGGCGTTTCGCAGGGCGCCGTGCGGTGTGGAGGACGGGTGCGTCGCGGGTCACGAGCTCATGCGTAAGCTGCAGGTTGTGATGGCGAGGACGGCTGATTCGGTCGCGAGGGAGAGCGCCAGACTCGGGTTTGTCAGGGCGCTGGCGCTGCACAGGCCGAGGCGGCGGCTGGACGTGCTGAGGCAGTGCCTGGACGCCCCGCCGCCGTCCAGCGCGGTGGCGGCGATGTTACTGACGCTGGTCACCAAGGAGACGGAGCGCGCGTGGCCGGGAAAGGCTGGCGAGAAACAGCCGGATGAGCCGCAGCGGCCGTTTTTACCCGCCGCGGTGGCGTCGGTGGAGGCGCAGATCGCGCTCGCGTTGGACCCGGGTTCGAAACCGGGACGCGCCGCGCCGTGGCTCACGGACAGCGCCTGCGCCGCGGACGTCATCGGCGCCGCGCTCAACGCGCTGAGGTTCGTGTTGATGCGCGAGGGGTGCAACGTGGAGCGGATGGAACCGCCGAGCGGAGCTTGGATTCGCAGGGATGAAATTTTGGCGAAAAGCGTCAGACCCGCCGCGGAGTGGGCGAAGGCGAGGCTGGCGGAGTGCGATGAGGACGACGGGAATTGGGAGGGGCGGATGGGGTTCCACCACGTGCTGGAGGTGAGCGAGAGGATCGTGGAGTTCTGCGAGGAGCGCGACGAGTAGGCCGCTTCGGGCGTTGTTTGGATACTTGAATTACCAAAAATGTAATGGCTCCAGCTCAGCACTTCATTTTTTATTCGCCCCTCGGCCGCGATGTCGAAGGTGGCGCCGGATACCGGTGGAGGTAAACCGCGGAAGATTGTCATCCTGGCAACCTGACCCATCGCGGGGCACGTCGAGATGAAGAAGAGGGATCTCGAGCGGGCCATTCGGGAGAGGCTGGAGCGGGAGTTTCCCAACGAGGAGATTGTGTT
>Ga0302116_1000063_pt1 | contig 53260 bp, 30 predicted proteins | sample AG5_SCM_MG_FD_203124 | JGI IMG/M metagenome (GOLD analysis project Ga0302116, IMG submission 203124) | Marine microbial communities from Western Arctic Ocean, Canada - AG5_SCM | ecosystem: Environmental > Aquatic > Marine > Oceanic | place: Canada: Western Arctic Ocean | collected 2017-10-01 | reverse complement strand
CTGATTGCCGCGGAGGGACCACTCAGTCAGCGACGTGAGCTGCCCGATCCACGCCGGCAAGCTCGTCAGCTGATTTTCGCTGAGGATCAACTTCCTCAGCGACGTTAGCTGCCCGATCTCCGCCGGCACACTCGTCAGCTTATTGAAGCTGAGCCACAACACCCTCAATGCACCCAGACGCCCAACCTCCGCCGGCACCGCTCCGGTCAGGCCAACCTCCGTCAACTCGAGCTTCACCACTCGACCGTTTTCCATCGTAACCCCGCGCCACTCCTCCGGCCCGGCGTCCATCCGCCAATACCGCTTGAGCGTCGGCCACGTCTCGCGTAGCACGCGCAACACGAGGACGTCGTCGCTCACGTGCCCAGCGGGATACAGCGCCCACGGAAGGTCGAGCTCGTTGCGAGCCCACTTAAGAACCTCGAAGTTCCGTTGCACGCAGGCGTACTCGCAGAGGCGATCCTTGTGCACCCCTATGAGCTCCAACGCCCGCTCCTTCTCCAGGGACCGCACACGATCATCGTCCAGAAGACGAACGAGCTGGTCTGCGATATCGTCGCCCGCTACCCCCTCAAAGTCGAAAGTCCGCGGCAAAGCCCCGGGTAGGGAAAAAGCCTCCCGAAACGTCGAGCTCAGCGCCAGTATCTGTCGCGTTTTGACGTGCTCGACGTGGGAAAGGACGATCGCCCGGAGATCCACGGGAAGAGCGCAAAGGTCGGCGTTCAGGTCGACCATCTCGCGCCGATATGTACAGCAGCGCGGGGCTGGGTTGTGACGACTGCGCTCAGAAGGGTGGCTTTTGCCGAAAAGTTTCCTCGGAAGAAGCGAACCGAAAATTCGAACCGAATGTCGAATTTCGGGCGGAGCTCTGCGGAGGATTCGCACTCTTTTCAAACTATCAGCTATCAAGCCATCGACGGGATGGCCAACTGCGGCAGGTCCGACGCGTGCCGCCTGACGAAGTCGATGATGACCTCCTGCACGATCGCCGCGTCGTTCTGAGCACCCAGGAAACTCTCCGCCAGCGCGTCTTTGGGCGCCGATAGGAGCGTCATGGCGCTGCGATGCTGCTGAGCGAACCCGTCGTGAAAGACAGCCGCGAACTCGTCCCGGTCCAGGTGAGTCAACAGACACGCGGCGGACGAGAGCTCCTCACCGAGGTAGGCAACCGGCAGACCCACGATGCAGCCCATCCTCTGCGCATCAACCTTGGCGTCGCCGCAGTAGTAGAACGCCGACACGATCCCATTCGCATCCACGTCAATCCTCGCGTAGCCGCGCTCGTCGGACCGAGTCTCGACGGCGCGTCCACCGGCCGGCGCGTCCCATGACGGTCTCTCGAAGCGTGCGGGTTTCGCGACGAAAAGGAACTGGCACTTCCCCGGGAGAATCACACTCTCGCATTTTGGCGCGTTGAACGCGGGAGGCGTGCCCCTGGCTGGCAAGCCCCGCACCCGGTCGATGAGCGAGTCCGCGAGAAGAAAGCCGCTCTCCTTCGGGTCGTGACGGTCCAGCGGCTGCAACCTCCCTCCCTCGCTCGCGTACCTCCGCGAGAACTTGGCGATGTCACCCGTGGCGTACACGTCCGGATCGTTGGTTCGAAACGCCGCGTCGATCACGACGTGTCCGTCGTACACAATCTCCGCATCGTTCAGGCACTTGAACAGGGGCGGGTCGCAGTCGCCGCGATCGCACACGACCAAAACGTCGGCGTCCATATCAACCGTCTCCCCCGTTGTAACCCTAGAAAACACCGCGTGCACACCACCGCCGGGAACAGCCGATGCGCCCGTCAGCGCGAGACCTCGCTCGGGAGCGGGCTGTCCGGCGACGGTGTGAGACTCCGTCACCCTCAGCTTCGACGCGGCCACCTCCGCGACGGAGAATATCGTGCCCTCCTCGGTGGGCGAGACCACTCGCAGCGCCGCCGCGGGCACCCCCGCGGTCAGCAGCCGTCGCACCGCGCCCATCGCCTCCATCGTGTCACCGTACACAATCACAGCCTTTAGACGCTCGGCATCCTCCTTCGTCAGGTTCGCCATCAGGTCCACGACGCGCTCCACGGGAGTCTCATCCTCGAGCGTGAGCCCGAGCCTGTGCCGAGTCTGGTCACCCCGTCCCGGCACCAGGACCAGCATCTCATACATGAGCATGCTGTCGTCGTCGAGATACACGCACCTCCCTTCCCTGTCCAGGCCAACGACCCCTGCGTCCACTAGCGCAACCCCGGCGCCGCCGGTGCTCGTGTTTCCACCTCCGTTCTCGAGCGCGAGTTTCGCGATGGATGCGCGGTTGTATCTCGACGCGACGCCGCCGACGGCGAGTCCCCCGTTGGTGACCAGCGTGACGTTGTTGAAAGCGCATCTGTTGTTGGTTAGGAGTCTGTCCAACACCGCGAGCGCAGCCTCGTTGGAGCCCACGACCACGATCCTGGAGTTGATCGCGGCGCGAGGCGAGTTTGAGATGCGGTTGGTGAAGGCGTAGAGCGCAAAATGCGCGTCAAAGCCGGTGTGCGACCGTCTGCCGGCGACGAGTCGGAAGTCGAGCGAGACCACGTCTGGGGGCGGGGGCTCTTCCTCTCCCGGCGCGAGCTGATAGAGAACACACGTGGAACGCGACAGGCGCATCACCTCACACATCACAAACCTGCGTTTGTGCGCGAAGATTGGGTTCATCACGCAATCCTCCAGCTCGACAAACGCGCTCTGTCCGTGAGCGCCGACGTCGACAACCTCGTTGAGGTCGAAGCACTGCGCGAGGGAGCTGATTTCAGTTCCCAGGGTGACCGTCGCGTATCCCACCACCTGATCCTCGCAAATAGCCACGACTGCAGTTTGAGACGTGTTGGAGGCGGTGGCGGCGTCTGCAAACGCGGTGCAGAGCTCCTCCTGGTCCGACATCCCCTCGAGCAAGTCCCATACCTCTTCGTAATCGTCATCCTTGGCGAGCCTGACGGTGAACCCGCGGAGCTGACCTGCGCGGTGGCACGCGTGCAGAGCATCATCCGCCTCCGGGTCCGTCGGCGCGACCCTACGCATGGCGAGGGTGGCGAGTGGAAGCTCCGGCGCCTGCGGCGGCAGCGTGACCACACAAAAGTCCTTGCTCGGAAACGCGTCAAACGCGTGCTGAAGGAAATCTGCTGATTGACTCTCGTACGCCCTGTCCACGCACAACATCGTGACCCGGATCGCCACCGGCTCCTTATCGGCTTCAACAGCAGCGTCGCCGTCCTCCGCCGCCGGCATGAGGTTGTCGTAAGCCGCCAGGTCGTACTTGCCAGCCAGCGACGCCGCCTCCTCGGCGTCCACCGCGTTCACAGCCACGACGCCGACGAAGCTCATCTTGCCCGTCTTCCCTTCCTCAGCCTCCGCGACCAGCACGCATTTCCTCTCCGGGTCATCGAGCGCCCTCGAGATGAGCGTCGCGAGCGCGTACTCGTCTCCCAGTCCGCCAGTATCGGAGGTTGACGCTCCCCCGTCCGGTAGACGGGAAAGGGGCCCGCCCGCGGCGTACTCGTCACCCGCCGCCGACATCACCAGGGGCAGCAGATCGTCGTGGTCATCCACCCGCGCGCGTCTCACCCTCAGGCGGGGCAACACGCTCTCTCTGGATGCGGCGTAGAGCGCAAACTTCATCGTCCTCGCCATCTTGACGAAGGACGTTCCCACCGGTTCGCGCTCAACCTCCGGAGGCGCCGCGATGAGCACGCCGTCGAGGTGAGGAAGCAGCTGGAAGGCAGTCTTTAGCATGGGCGCCACCGCGACCTTCTCGTACCCACCCTTCACGCCGCACCCGGCGACCCACGCGGCGACGTCTGACGGGAAACCCACGGCGGAGGCTTCGCCTTTTGCCCACTGCATCCGCTCCAAGCCGCGATCCTTGGGAACGCCAAAAGGAAGGGGGATATCGCGGGTGACAGCGAGGAAGCCCACCACGGCGTCGTCGTGTTGGGGGTCGATCGCTACCACGGTCGCTGTGGCATTCTCGATGAGCTGACCGAGGTTGAACCTGCCGTAGAGCTTACCCTGATGCGATCTGTACGTGGGGAAAGGAGTGCCGAGGGTCAGCGCGGGAATTTTCATCGATCGATACATCGGTCAACTTCGACGTCCACTGCCGCGTCTTCAGAAGCCGCCTTGGCGTCGTGAAGGGGAAAATCGAGGGGAAATCACGACGGCTTGGGGGACCGAGTCGCGGGGTCGGGGGTGGGTCGGGGACGCACCCGTCGACGAACCCATCGAGCTGAACCGCATCATCGGGCCTCGCCGGACGCGTCACCACCGTCAAGGTGGACATCTCGCACGCCGTCGACACCCGAGGGCGCTAGACCTTCTGCGGTTCCTCGGACGAAGCTCTCGATTTGGCAACTCGACTTCGAAACCAGCGACTCGCCCTCAATGTTGGCGGCACTTTTGGATATAATCTCGCGACGGAGCCTCACACTGTGGAGCGCTTGACGATCGATGGCGACCGCCAGCGGTGCATCCGTCGATGCGGCCGCCTCGATAGGTGGAGTGTTCGCGCCGGGGACGCGATCACAGAGCTGTCGGCGACGTTCCCCGATTCCCGCGGCGGGATATCGGCGCGGTAACCCAGATTGCAAAAAAGCGCATGACGTCCCCTTTGCCCGGACCGCGTCAGCGTGGACTAGGACGCCGAGGGGCGCGTCTCTGGCCCTCGCTGCATCCGAGGACGACGGCATACTCGAACTTCTCGCCGCTGCTGAGGCTAGCAGGCGCGGGAGCTCCGACCCGGCAAGCCCCGACGGGCCCCGAGGTCTCGTCACCGTCGGGGGCGATGGAGTCTCCCTGGGGTTAACGGCGTCGTGGTCGCTCACCTTCGACGCGTCTCCCGATGGCATGGGATTCCGCGACGTGATATCTCTCGAAACCGACGAGACGACCACAGACGAGGGCGAGGTTCCGGTCCCGCCACTGCTGTGTCAGTCGGGGTACGACCCTGAGACTGACGTCGCGTGGGAAACCGAGCTCGGGTCGGGTACGTGTCGGACGACGTCCTTCGACGGCGCTCACCGATCGCTGCTCATATCGTGGATACGCAGCGGGCAGTGGCTGAACGGCCAAGCCGCGAGGCGCAGGCTCCTGTTGAAGCTGATTCGTGGGCCGAAGGTACCGCTGAGGGCGCTGGTGGAGGAGCACACGATGGTACCCAAACTCTCGACGTCGGCGTTGGTCGCGGAGCCGGAGCCGGGTGAGTCGGGCGGAGGGCGACGCGGCAAGGAACGGGGTAAGGGGGGGCGCAAGGGGGGTAAGAGCAAGGGGGGTAAGAAGAAGTTCGGCGACGCCGTGTCTCGAGTGAGTGCCCGCGAGGTGAGACGAGCGGGTGCACCACCACCGATTCCATCGGGCGACGGTGCGCTCGTCGCGGTGGCTTGCCGAGGAGGCTCCGTCGGCGCTCGCGTGTGGCTTCATCGCTCGAACGACGGCTGGGTTCCGCACAGGTGCGAGCTGGCCACGCCCGAGGGTGTTGAGACGTGGGTGTTCGGCGAGTGGAGCAGGTCAGAGGACGGCTTGCTCGTGCCTGGAGTGTCGCACCAGACGCACCCGGCGGGGAACTCGTGTGTGTACCGCGCCAAGAAGACGGTGTCGAGCGAAGAGGAGTCATCGTCCAATCTCTTCTCGCAGCCGTACGAGGGGTACCCGAGGGACGACAGCAGATGGCCGGTTCCGACGTACACGTCCGGTGACGCGTCTGTCATGGAGGCGGCTGCGGCAGTCCCCGCGGCGAGGGGTGAGGGTGGTCATGTCCTAGTCGCGCCGCGTTTGAACGGTGAGGCGTCACCGGGCTGGTTCGTCCTCGACACGTCCTGCGCAGGGTTCGCGATCGAACCTTCAGTCGCGGACCGTCTCGGCATGCCCGCATTCGGCGAACTATCCGTCGTTGGTGTATCTAATGCGGCGCTCAGCGGCGCGATGAGGCGGGGCACGACGATCTCAGCTGGGTGCGTCAACGTCCCAGCGCCGGTGTACATGGAACAGTCCTTGTCCGCGGCGCTGAGGACGCCTCCGCCGCCGATCGGCTCGGACCCCTCCACCGGCGGCGGGCTCGTGGGCGTGCTGGGGGCGAACTTTCTGCAACATTCCGTCGTGGAGGTCAGGGCCCCGAAACGCGTGCCGGGGTCGCCCAAGGCGCCGTCGTTCGATGTCCTCTGCTTCGACCCGGCTGGGTATACGCCGTCGGACCGGGTCAGCGCGGCTTGGCAACGCGTTGAGTGGATCCAAGGCGTGCCTCACGTCCGCGTGAAGGTCACCGTCGCCGACGACGCGCTCACCCCCGAACCCTTACTCGAGCAGAAGCTGCCGCGAGGAGGACCGCAGGCTGGTACAGGCGCTGGGCCCGACGACGCATCGGGCGGGTCGGGATGGGAGGGTCGTCTCTTTCGACTCTCACTCGGCGCCGGCGGCGCGGGTGCGATTGTGTCTGCGCGCGCGGCGAAGGAGTGGAAGATGGTGGAACGTACGGTGGGTCTACAACCGGGTGGCGTGATGTCCGGGCCGGGGGAGGAGAGAAGCAGGCTCGCGAGGGTCGAGCCTGAGGTTGTCACGGGCAGGCTGAGGCGTGTCGAGTTTGCGGGGGGCCGGTTCGAGACGGTTCGTGCGCTGACGCACACGTCGGGAGATCCGCCGGACCTGGCTCTGAGCCCTCACGCGGACGGCGCCCTGTGTGCAGATTTGTTTCGAGGGTGCACGCTCGTGCTCGATTTCGGGCGGAATAGAATCGCGGTGTTGACGCAGCAGGCGGACTAGAGCTATGTTACAATGCGAGCACTGCCTGTGATGATGGCTTATTCCGTTTTGTGATGGAACCTCACAACCTCTACTAGCTAGAGTCATCAGTCGGGCGACGACCAGCCGGGGGAGGTCGAATTTGACGTCGGCACGTCGAAACACCCTCCCACGCGTCCATTTCCTCGCCCCCTCGTCTTCCCTCGACTGCCCCGGCTCGCCCCGCCTGGCGTCGGTTCAAAGCCTTCTCCGTGTTGAAACACCGAGGCGAGATATTTTCGGAGATGCCGAGACCAAAAGCGTCACGAAATCTCTATGTGTGATCAGTCTGGCTAAAAATTTGTTCACGTGGACCCGACACTGTCATCCCATACTGATTCCATCCCGACGGTTCCCGCCAAGGTGGCAGTGGGGCTGCAACTCCTTTGGTTTCGAAAAATCAAAAACAACTCAAATCTTGCTTTTTCCCGCCTCTGAGAGATTCGCGCGTTCCATTGGCCGAGACGCGGAACAAACTCGTCTCGTCCAATCGTGTCACGAGAAAGTCAAAGTTTTGGTCGTGAAAATCTTGCCGGACGCTCTGAAAGTCGCCCAAAAACGCTGTGCAGCACGCTTCGTACTTTCATTCCTAGCCTTTGAACCTGGCATCCAGGTGTCAGTCACGATACCCATACAAAGAGGGGAACAGAATCGAGTTATTTGTCGAACCACGTGCGGCGACTCCGCGCAAAGATCGGCGCGCGCACGGACCACCACCCGGACGCGAACGCTAATCACACCCGCCAGCGCAGACACAAGTCTCGTCGGCGTGATCCTTCGCAGCCCGCGTCTGTTTCGGACGTCGGATACCGTCGCCTCGCGCGCGTGAAGACGACCGTCGCCAACCGGTGTACATTCATCTCCCTCAATCATGGCCTTCGCTCTCTCCGTCAGCGCGTCCGCCGCGGCCGCCAAGGTCGGCGCGCACCGCGCTCACGGCCTCAAGGCTTCCTCTCGTAAGACCTCCGCCGTCGTCTTTTCCGCCAAGCGCGGTCGCCACCTCGTCCGCGCGGACGCTGTGGCAGGCACCGAGAGGAACGGGGACGCGGACGCCTCGGTGTCCATCTCCGCGGCGCCTTCCGCGGCGACGAACGGTGCGGCGCTCGTCACCTCCGGCGCGGTGCCCAGCAAGGAGGCTGCGCTCGCGAGGGCTCGCGACATCATGGCCGCGGATCCCGCCGACGCTACCTCCCTCGCCCTCGTGGGCCAGAAGGTGGACATGAAGGTGTGCTTCTCCTTGCACTACGTGACCAAGCCCGGCGAGGACTTGTACATCATCGGCTCGGACTCGAGGCTCGGGAACTGGGACCAGAACCAGGGCGTCGCGATGACGTGGACCGAGGGTAACGTGTGGCAGTGCGAGATGGAACTTCCCGCCGGCGGCGTGTTCTTCTACAAGTACCTCGTCAAGCTCCCGGGCAACGGCTTCAAGTGGCAGGATGGCGCCAACAACCTGCTGGTGGTCCCCGAGCCGTGGGATGCTCCGGAGGGCGGGGTCTTCATGGCGGACGACGACTTCGGCGGCGTCACCAGGGAGGCGCAGACCCAGCTGGCGGTGAAACTGATCTCGACGGAGAAGGAGAAGGTGCAGCTGCGGGTGGAGGCGAACAAGGCGAAGGAGATGACCAAGGCTGCGCTCCAGGAGCTCCTCATGGCCAGGGACGAACTCAACAAGGCGCAGGAGAAGATCGCGGCGTACGAGGGCAACGTCCAGATGGAGTTCAACGGACAGTTCAACGGGGGTGCGAACCAGAGGTGAACCGCCAAAGTGTCTTCTATGATACACGAGCGATGGTAAAGTAGACGCAACTTTCTTTTCACGGGGTTCGATTCCGCCGTCGGAGGGAACACCCACGTTTGTTCCGTGGGTTTCCCTCCGCGGCTGGCGGATCGGCACGCGGCTGTGCATAATTTGCATGTAATTCAAGTTCTGTTTTTCGACATTCACAACCTACGCTCGAGTCACGACCTAGGCGACGACTTCCTCCCTGCGGATCACCGGCAGCTCGTCGTACGCCAGCGGGTGCTGCGCCGGTTCGAACATTTGCCTATCACAGCCCTTTTCGTGGATGGTGACGAGGCGGATCACGCCACCCGACGACGCATCCCTGGAGATTGCGATGGAGATGGCGCGCCTGATCCACGCCTCCGCGTCTTCCCTGGACATTCCCGGCTTCCAGGTGTCGTCGCAAAACCCGGTGATGTACGCACTGCCGCTGCCTCCCAGGGTAAAGTCGCACTTCTCGAGGGACCCGCCGAGCGGGATGCCAAACACCTGCGCCCCCGCGCGTCGGTCCCAACCCGCGATGATCATGCCGGCGGATAGGCGATCCTTGTTCCTGTACGCGATCTGCATCGTGACGTTAGCCACGAGCTTGACGTCCGCCATGCCGGGCTCATCGCTGCCGCTCATCATGCCGTGCTCCTCCACGGCGTTCTTGACGATGGCGCACACGTTTTGGGTGTCGGCAGCCTGTCGTCGTTTGGTGGGAAGGATGTTGGATTTTATTAGGGTTAGTCTCGATGGATGGTTCGCGTCGGGAGCCGCGGGGGTGTTCTCCCTCCTGGACTACGAGACCTGGAAGAACGGGACGCTGGAAGAGTATCGTCGCGATGGGGCGACCGGGTAACCCGTGAGTGGGGACTATTCGCACGGGGCACGCACCGAGCCCGAACGGCACATCCAAACGTTGTCCATCACCTGCGTGATCTTGTCCGAGGCTCTGTTCGCGACGTAGTTTCCCGTCGAGGTCCGGCTGTCGGCTCCCAGGATGACTCCACCGTCGTACGCGCACGCCATGATCGTGGTCTGCTCGGTCGAAGAGGGAACACGGAGGGGTCAGTCGAACGGCGTCGTGGGAGGGAAAGAAGGCTGGATCTGGGAGGGAACGTCTTTTTTGAACGGGGGGCGGGCGCTCACCCCGGTGGACACCTCCTCCATCAGTTCGGGCGACACGCCGAGCGCGGCGGGAACTCCGTAATCCATCAGGTCAGTGCGTCGCCTGCGTCTGAGCTCGAAATCTGTCGCGGGGTCCGCGAGATGTGACAAGGACGCTGACGTGTTGAGAACAAAAAGGAGGCAACCCCGGGAAAAGTCACGCGGCGACTTGGTTGACTCTCAGATTCAGTGTGTCTACTGTACATTAAAGCCGCCTCGCTAGACTCAGCAGGTGAACGTGTCCAGCAGCGCGTTCGCATCCTTGAGTTCCCTCGCCGCTCTCCACGATCCCCATCGCAGCTCCTTGGCGAGCAACTTGTTAACCTCCGGCACAGCCCGCCGCGCCGCCTCCACGTCCAGGAACGCCAGCCGCGTCCGTCTCGCCACGAAGTCGCACGTCGTCTGGCAGTACTCGTGTCGTACCGCGTGCAAAACCTCCGCCGCGATGACGGGCTGATTCGGACCGGCGATCCTCCGGGCGAGCCGCCGCGGGTCGCTCCTCGCGAGCGCCACGATGGATGGAGCGCGGTCGCCGTATGACTTGGCGAGGTGCGACATCACAGCCGCGTCGTTCAGCTCGGGTACGACGCCAGCCTCGGGGACTTTCCCCGACTTTGAGAGCAACCTGACGTGGAGGTCGGGGGAGTACCCGTGCGCACCCACGACCGCGACGTCCACCGTCCGGCACACACCAGCCTTACTCGCCATACTCTCCTTCACAATCCCAGCCTTACTCGCCGTACTCTCCTTGTCAGCGGCTCGGATGGCGGCGTCCACCGCGTGCTCAGCCATGAGTCGATACGTCGTCCACTTGCCGCCGGTCACGGTTACCATCCCGTCACCCTCGTCCACCACGAGATGATCGCGGCTCACGTTCTCGGTGCCGGTTTGGGTCGGATCCGCGGCGAGGGGCCTGATCCCGGACCACACGGACGTCACGTCCGCGCGCGTCGCCGGCACGGAAAGGTACGGCGCGATGGAGTCGAGGATGAAGTCCACCTCGTCTTTACTCGCGCGGGGCCTCAGGGTGACGGGCGCCAACGCGTCGGTGGTACCCGCGATGACACCGCCGAGCCACGGCAGCATGAACACCACACGCCCATCCTTCGTCTTTGGAACGATTAAACCCTCGGACTCGGGGGCGAAGTGTTTCGGGAGGGTCAGGTGAGCTCCGCCCGCCGGGGTCATGATGTCGTTCCGGGACCCGTCGGACATCTTTCGCACCGAGTCCGTGAAGGGCCCCGTGCAGTTGAGCACAACCTTCGCCCGTACCTCGAACTCCCTCCCGCCGTCGATCACATCCCTAACGTTCGCCCCGATCACCCGCCCGGTGTCGCGGTCCTTCACCAGACTCGTCACCCGAACGTAGTTTGCGGCGACGGCGCCCGCGTGCGCGGCTGTGCACGCGAGGGACACGTTGAGCCTGGCGTCGTCAAACTGTCCGTCCCTGTAGACGATGGTGCCCTTGAGCTCGGCGCCGTCCTCCTGGCGCACGGCCGCGAGCGTGGGGAAGTTGGCGAGGGACTCGGCGGCGGTTCGAAAGCCGGAAATGGTCAGTCCGGAGGTGCCCGCGACGAAGTCGTAGGCTTTCATTCCTGCCCAGTAGTAGGGCACCTCCCAGCCGTGGTAGCACGGGGTTGCGATCGGGAGTGGATGCGCCAGGTGCGGGGCGTTGCGGAGCAGGTTCTTGCGCTCGTGCAACGCCTCGAAAACGAGCTTCAGCTGGCCGTACGAGAGCTGGAACACGGCCTTCTCCAGGTACCTGACGCCGCCGTGGACGAGCTTGGTGGACCTCGAGGAGGTGCCGCTCCCGAAGTCTTCGCCCTCGATGAGCGCCGTGCGCAGGCCCCTGGTGGCGGCGTCGACCGCCGCGCCCGCGCCCGTAGCGCCTCCTCCGATGATGAGCACGTCGAATTCTTCGTTCGCGCGCAGCTTACGAAGCTGCTCGCGTCTGGACGGGGCCGAGACGGACGCGTCCGCCCAAGCCTCGCTGGAAAGCGGCGGTTCGGGCATCCCCATCTGAACGATTCCCCAAGCGGCGGCGCCCACAGCGGCGCCAGCGGCGGTACCGTATCCGAGGAGGCGTCGAGCTGCCATGTGAACGATCGTGGTCGACCTCGGAGCGTCGGTCTCGGGTCGTGTGGCCCCGCACTGCGCAGGCGACGTCTGGGGCGACGACGTTCCGTGAAGATTATTCTTTTCGGGGTTGTCGCCTTTTTAAACGCTAATTGGGGTTTACTGAACAACTGATCACCGTACGATGACGATAAACGCGTCCCTCATCGTAACTGCTCACATGTGCGGTGATGATAATATTTCGCCGCGGCTCGTTTCGTGAAGATACGTTCCAAGATTAGCAAATTTGCCTCCGATCTCACAAGCCGCAGGCGCTCTGGCGGCGAGTTGCCGAGCACGACCTCGGCGATCCGTCTCGTGGTCTTGCGAGCGGAACCCAGCAGACCCAGGGGTCGCGAAATCCGGCGTGTTCGACCGGCGCGACCTACCCCGCACAGCCGCAGGGCGCTAGGGTCAAAGGGTGCAACATGTTCTCGCGGCTGAGCGCATCGCTGACGCCATCCTCATACCTCCCGTCAGCTCTGACGGGGGCCTTGGGGATGACGGAAAAGAAATATGCGGCCAGCGACACCACGGACGATGACTTCGCATCGGACACGATGAGTCAGGTCGATTTACCCAAGGTAGGTGGCGCGCGCCGCCCGAACCCCCCGGCAATTTCCAACGTCCCCCCGTGATCAATATCGGCGGGGTGTCGTCTATTTGTTTCCGACCCTGCCCGCCCCCGCCGTCCGGCGTGGTCCGCCTTTCTCAGCTGAACTGACGCGCCTCGCTCACGCGCCGCTCATATCGCAGGGGAGGTCCAAGATGCCTACAGTCGACAAGGATTTCGACGCTCCCTACTACGAACCCACCGTCTTCTTTTGCCTGTCGAAGGAAAACCCGCTGAGGAGAGGCTGCATAAAGTTTATGGAGTGGGTGTGGTTCGACAGGTTTATCCTGCTCACGATCGTTGCGAACGCCATCGTGCTTTGCATGATGGAGCCAAAGAAGCTCGAGGGAAGGGGTTGCGGCGACTTCAAGGCGACCAGCACGTCCGGCGGAAACGTCGTCATCGAAGGGTCAGAGCTGGTGTTCACGACGATATTCACGATTGAGTTCCTGGTGAAGGTCGTCGCGATGGGGTTCCTGTTCAACAAGGGATCTTACCTGAAGGACGGTTGGAACGTGATGGACTTCATCGTGGTGGTGGTTTCGTTGGTGTCGTTGCTGCCCGGGGCTGGGTCCAACGCGAGCGCGCTGAGGGTGATTCGCGTGCTTCGACCGCTGAGGACGCTCTCGGTGCTCCCGGGGATGCGAACGCTCATCGGCACGATCATCCGATCCGTGCCCATGATTGGCAACGTGTTACTGTTTTGCATCTTCTTCTTCACCATCTTTGGCATCTTCGGCCTCAACATCTTCATGGGCATCCTACGGAACAGGTGCTTCACGGAGGTGGCTGGGAAAACCTGCGCGGATCTGACGGCTTCCATCGACGGAGAGTACGCGTTGATGTGCCGTGATGAGTTGAGCCCGACGAGCGGTGTTGGTACCGCGTACGTGCTCCTCGCCGACGATGATGAGCAGGCGTGCGCGATGTCGAAGATGCACTGGGAGGGGTACTTCTGCCCCGCCGGCCAGATGTGCCTGAAGGGACGGAACCCCAACTACGGCATCACCCATTTCGATAACATCGGGTACGCCTGGCTGGCGATCTTCCAGTGCATCACCCTCGAGGGGTGGACGCCCATCATGTACATGACCATGGACGCCACCACCGGGTGGAGCGTGATTTACTTCATCCTCCTGGTGTTCACCGGAGGATTCTTCCTCCTGAACCTGGCGCTCGCGGTCATCACCGAGGTGTACGACGAGGAGAACACCGAGGCGAAGGACGCGTTGGACGAGGAGGAGGACAAGGAGGAGGCGGAGGAGACGCGTAAGCAGTTTATCAAGAAGGCTGCGCGCGAGAAGAGGCACGAACTCGGTCTTTACTCGGATTCGGAGGATGACACCGACGACGACGAGGACGGGTCAAAAAAACTGAGGAAGGAGGAGAGGCGCGCTCTGAAGGAAGAGGAGCGTCGTAAGGCTGAGAACGCGACGCTCTCGGGGCGAATCCGGCGATTCTTCAGAGGGATAATCGAGTCGAAGTGGTTCAATCCGCTCTTCGTGGTGCTCATCCTTGTCAACACCCTCGTGCTGGCGATGGAGTACGACGGGATGCCGAAGACGTACGGCGATACTTTGGCAACCATCAACCTGGTGCTCACGATTGCGTTCATCGTGGAGATGGTTTTCAAAGTACTCGGACTGGGACCCAGAAAGTACGTCCAGGACAGCTTCAACATCTTCGACGCGGTCGTGGTGATCATGTCCATCGTGGAGCTGGCGATGGCCAACTCCGGTTCGCTCTCGGCGCTCCGCTCGTTTAGGATTCTCCGCGTTCTCAAGCTGGTGCGGTCCTGGAAGAAGTTGCAGAACTTCTTGTACACCATTTACCTCACGCTGATCAGCCTCGGAGAGTTTTCCTTCGTGGTCATCCTGACTCTGTTCATCTTTGCACTGCTGGGCATGCAGATGTTCGGCGGCAAAATGTGCGGTTTGGATGACGGTGAGATCCCCCGCCACAACTTCGACACCCTCTTATGGGCGCTCGTGACCGTGTTCCAGGTGCTTACCGGTGAGGATTGGAACGCCGTGATGTACGACGGCATGGAGGTTGGCGGGTCCTGGTCCGCCCTCTACTTTGTGCTGCTGCTGATCATCGGGCAGTTCATGGTGCTGAACCTCTTCGTCGCCATCTTGCTCACCAACTTTGGCGAGCACGAGGTGAGCGATGAGATGCAGGATGCCCGACTGCTCCTGGAGAACGTCAAGTTCTTCTCCACCTACATGTCCAAAGAGACTGGAAAGGCTGATTTGAGTCCGGCTGAGCTCGAAGAGAAGCGCTTCTGGGCTAACCTACCTGACAAGGTCTATAAGCCCAGGGTGTTCAGCAAGTGGCTGAAGCTCGCGACCAAGGCCAAGGCTAAGCTCGGCGAGGAAAAGCGCAAGAAGGAGGAGGAAGCCGCAGAGCTCGTACGCAGAGAGGATGCAGCGAGGGAGGCGCGCAAAGCCGCTGAGGAGCAGAAGAGGAAGGATCTCGAGGCGAAGGGATACGGCCAGGTTCGCGAAGGTTCGTTGATCTGCGGCTTTTCGTGCTTCAAGTGCACACCCCAGCCTGGGGGCGCGCCCAAACCACTGTGGAAGTACGAGGGTAAGTCGCTCGGCCTGTTCTCTGTCCAAAACTACGTGCGCCGCTGGTGCTATGACATGGTGGACGACAAGAAGTTCGACATGGTCATCATGACATTCATCGTCATCAGCTCTTTGACCATGGCGTTCGAGAGCCCCAAGGTGCTGGAGAGCTCTGCCGTAGAAACTCTGAACATCCTCGACTGGATCTTCACAATCATCTTCGTGATCGAGATGATCATGAAATTGATCGCGTACGGAGCGGTTGGATCAGACTTCAAGAAGAAGGGATGGTTCTGCGACGACGGCGCGTACATTCGAGACCCGTGGAACTGCATGGATGGTTTCATCGTCGCCATCTCGATCTTCGCAAAGGCGATGGATAGCGGTAACATGGAGTGGGTCAGGGCGCTTCGCACGATGAGGGTGCTCAGGCCGCTTCGCGTCATCTCCAGGGTGCCCGAGCTCAAGGTTGTCGTCAACGCGCTGTTCCGCTCTTTACCGGGCCTCGGGAACGTGTTCTTGGTGTCTTTGCTGTTCTGGCTCATCTTCGGCATTCTCGGCATGCAGCTCTTCATGGGAGCTTTTGCGAAGTGCTACTACTACGACGAGTCGGGCGCGTTGACGGATGACGACGATATCGAGGCCAAGTCTGCTTGCATCGACGGCTGGCACAACGTCACGGGTATCGATCGAGCCTGGGACGCGATCACGGCGAGCTGCAACGACGGGAGCATTTCCACGGAAGGTCTTTGCGTCAGCGCGTATGACACGAACGATTACAGGCTGCGCATGTGGAAATCCCAGGACATGAACTTCGACAACGTGTTCAACGCCATGCAGACCCTGTTCGAGATGTCCACCACGGAGGGTTGGACCGCGGTGATGTACATGGGCGTCGATGCGAGGTCTCCCGACCTTGCGCCCAAGCGGGATAACACCCCGGCCCTCGCGTTCTTCTTCCTGGCGTTCATGATCGTCGCCAACTTCTTCATCCTCAACCTCTTCATCGGTATCATCTTGGATAACTTTGCGCAGATCAGCGAGGAATCCGGCGACGGCGGCTCGGCGACGATGACAAAGGAGCAGAAGCTGTGGGTGCAGCGCAAGACTCAGCTCCTGGGCGAAACAGTCAAGAAGGATTACCCTACCGATCCCACTCGGAACGCGTTGTACAAATTCGTGGAGAAGGAGCCGTTCGAATACTTCATCATGTTCGTCATCTTGCTCAACGCGGTGATGATGGCGTGCGAATATTACGATCAGCCGCAATCCTGGACCGACGCGCTCGAGATGATGGGTTACGTCTTTGGGGCGATATTTATCAGCGAGGCGGCCATGAAGCTGTACGCCATGAATCCCTACGTGTACTTCTCCGACCAGTGGAACTGCTTTGACTTTTTCTGCGTCTTCATCACCGTTCTCGGCTGGGCCTTGGGTGGCGGCGGCGCGGCTTCAGTGTTGCGCGTGCTTCGTCTGGCGAGGATCTTCAGGCTCATCCGAAAGCTCAAGGGTTTGCGAATGCTGTTCAACACGCTGCTGATCTCTGTCCCGGGCCTGATCAACATCGGTTCGCTCCTGTTCCTGTTGTGCTTCGTGTACGCCATCCTGGGCATGAACATCTTTGGCAAGGTTCAGTTTGGAGAGAATCTGAACAAGCACGCAAACTTTAGGAATTTTGGTCAGTCGATTCTCTTACTGTTGCGAATGGTCACCGGTGAGGCATGGAACTCGGTCATGTACGACTGCATGATCACCCCAGCGAATAGCGGTTGCGACGATTCGAGCGAGTGCGCCATCGGCGAGTGCTGCGGCAGTCAGGGGGCGCCCGCGTACTTCATCTCGTTTGTCGTGCTCGGCACTTTCGTGACGCTCAACCTTCTGATTGCGGTCGTCGTGGACAACTTCAGCAACCAGAAGAGGGAAGAGGAGGGAGAGGATGTTACGGACGAGAACATCAAGGAGTTCGAGATTGCGTGGAGAAGGCTCGATCCCGAGGTGACGGGCTACATCCCGCTCTCCGAGGTGATCAACCTGATCAAGGAGACGCCGCCGCCGATGGGCACTTACGGCACGAACATCACGAGGATGGGGATGATCCGGTTCATGAAAAATCTGAACCTCCACACGGGAGACTCGGAGTACCTCCACTATCAGGAAGCACTCTCGGCGTTTACCACCAAGGCGATGGGGCTTCATGTCAACGACCTCTCCGAAGAGACCAAGGACGAGGTCAAGCAGAGCCTGTCGCACAAGGCGAAACATTCGATGCAGAGCCTTGGGTCCGCGGAGGCGCTCAGAGAGCATGCCGATGGAGCGTCCGATGGCAGGGGAGTAGCGTTCGTCAACGGGAAGTCACGAGCGAGCCTCAAGCCTGGGTTGGCGATCGTCAAAGAGAGTCTCTGACATCATTAAGGGTTAAGAATAGCACGGCGGTTGTCTTCGACGCCGCCTTCTCACATTGTTGAATTTAACAATCTTTCAAACAGAAAATCGACTAGTCACCGCTCGCCCGAAGCATCGCGCCCACTCGCATCTCACTCGCGTCGACGTAGGCTCTCGCGATCGCCTCATGTTCCATCTCGTCCGCCGCCATACCCTCCACCCTGGTCACCGAGGCTTCCACGTACCTTCGAGCAAAAGTCGCGGGACTCGCGCCGTCCATGATGGTGTTCGGAGACAACGTGGATACCAGAGCCCCGTACGGACCCTGGTCTTCTTCTCCATCCACACTTCCGTCTGAGGGTGATGACCACGCGTTCTCGGCACTGTATCTCATGTTTCCCACCGCGTGCATCGCTTCGTGCGACACCCGGACCATCACCTCCTCCTCGTCCTCCTCTTCGCTGAGTTCCGCCCGTGACTTCGGCCCGGGAGTCTTGAACCTCGAGAAGTTTGGAACCTTCCCCGCGCCGACCCAGTTCGCCTGCTCCCTCGCACTCATCTTCTCCCACACCACGTCCTTAGGTGGCGATAACGCGGTGAGCGGCGCCATGGACCTGTCCGTGAACGACGGAGACTTGACGATGCGGATCTGCGCCACGCGGGTCAGTCCGGCACGACCCTTCTCGCCCCGCACGGGCCGCTTCGTCCCAACGACCGGCGTCGCACACACCAAGGGCGAGTCGCAGACGAACCGGGCGTTTCCGGTGCCCACGCTGGGCTTAACCTCAGTCGACGGTGACTCGGATGTTGGCGACCGGTTCGGGTCGATGGCGGAGAGCGTCGGCGCGGGTGTCTTTGCGTCGACGCCGGTGTCCTTTACGAGAACACGGGCCGGCGTCGCGGGGGACGCGGGGGGCACCGCGTTCTCGTCGTTGCGAACAGTCGGCGCGAACGTCACCCTCTTATCCGGAGAAGGACCCGTCTCCTCCGAAGAAGGACCCGTCACCTCGGAGTCGTCCTCTTCGGATGCCGTCGAAGACCAGCTGCCGTCGGAGGCGGTGGACGCGGCTCTCGCCGCCGCTCTCACCGCGGCCAACGCGACGGTTCTCCTCCTCCTCGACGACGACGACAACGGAGGGGACGAGCTCCTCGTCACCACGCGTCCCAGTCCCCCCGAAGCGTGCGGTCGAATTGGGGTCTTCGACACCGAGCCGAATGACGACCGATCCTCGTCTTCGCTGTTGACTCGGAGCTGGTGCTCACCTTCCCCATCTGGCCGCGCGTTCGAGGCGCCCTCGGGTGGACCCTCGGGCGACGTTCCAGCCTCGATATCGCCTTTCACAACACTGTCGTCCACGACGGCGTCGATCACCCCCTCATTTACGGTCGACGGCGTGATTCCCGTCGAGTCCGACGCCGCCTCCGCCGCGCCTTCATCATTCCCCTCTACTCCCGGAACCAACATATCGGCTCCCCTCGACGATACGACCGCCTCCGAGTCGACGGATTGCGCGCCTTCCGAGGTACTCGAGCCCTCGGATGCAGTCGGGGCGATATCTTCGGACGACGACACCGGGCTAGGGTCGTTCTCACGACGCCGGCGTCGGGGCACCGTGCCCAGGCGGGTAGGCGCATCCCGAGCGTTTCCCGATGATTTCGTGGCATCACGCCGGGAGTCCTTGTTCACACGCCGACCGACGCCCTGGCGCCTCCGCGCGACGAACATGCAGACGCCACCGACGGCGACGAAAACCTGAGGGATTCCCATGACGTCTCCCTGCGCCTGAGCCCCGGCGACGCTCGCTGTGGTCGGTTCTCAGGCTCGCCCGGTTTTCCGAGTTTTTTGGACCGTTGTTGGAAGACTCCCAAAAAGCTCAAATCAGTTTGGCGGGGCGCCTTCGCCGGCGACATGGCGAGCACGCTGTCGAGCGAGGTGTGGGAGCTGCGCGAGGGTCTCAATGTCCCTCCGGTACCTTGGCGACGCGATATGCCGCTTCCGGACGAAGTGGACGACCCCCGCAAGGCTGACCGCGACCGCAAGTACATGGAGAACGAGGCGCGCATCAGGGAGCTGAGGCAACAGCGCAAGGTGCTCAGGATGAAGGCTGAGCGGAGGGTGGCGCGCGAAAAGGAGGGGCTTCCACGCGCCGGAATGAATCGCCAGCAGCTCATCAAGTACGAGGCTGAGCTCGTGATGAATGACATGACGAAGGTGGTGGACGGACACACCACGAGGCTGAAGGAGATGCAGGCCCGAATGGAACAGCGTCGCTCCGACCCTTTGTTCGCGGACCAGGACGGGAAGATCGAGGCGCTGCGGCGGCGGGTCGAGTACGAAAACGCCCAGTACGAGCTCGAACGAACGCAAAAGGCTGAGGCTGAGAAGATGAAACAGGAGTCGGAGGCGCGACGGCAGCGAGAGAGGCACGACGAGCTCGTGGCCAAACGCGAGGAAACCGCCAGGGCAAAGAAGGCTGAGGAGGACAAACGCAAGCGGCGGGTAGAGACGGAGACGGAACAGAGCAAGAGCGCGACGGAGGAGCGGCTGGAGCGGCTCGAGAGAGAGGCGAGGGAAGAACGGGAACGCAGGGAGAAGCTCGAGCTCGAGTTCAAACGTGCGCGGGAGAATCAGGCCGCCTCTCTCTCGGTTGCTCCCGTCACCATTGCTCCCGCGCCGGTTGGTCTCACGGCGACGACCATACCGGTCATGGACGATTCCTTTGACGAAGACCCGCCAGTGTCTGTCCAGGCCGCGGAACCGACGGCCACGAGTCATGTACGCTCGCCAAAGTCACCGGAAGTGTCCGACGATGCGAGGAGACAGAGCCGTGGAGCCTCTCCGCGGGTCGGCTCGCAAAGCCAAGGGCCGAAGGACCTGTCCGCGGAGTTCTCCGACTCGGCTGACTTTCTGGACGAGTCCAACGAGGAGCGCGAGCGCGCGAAATGGAACGCCGAGCTCGAGCGGCGGCGCAGGGAACTCGAGGATGAGCGCGCGGCTGAAAAGGCCAAGATCGCGTCGGAGGTTGACGCGCAGGTCGAGGCGAGGGTGCGAGAGATGACCGCGACGGTCCCGGCGGCGGCGGATGACGCGCGTTACGAGGATGATTTCGAATCCCCCACGTCTCCGTCGCCCAAGGTGGTCAAGGTGGTCGAATCCCCTATTTCTCCTAAAGCGGCGATGGTGCTGAACCCCGGAGCGGGATACTCCATCGCGCGGGGTGAACGTCTTCGCGTGTTGGACCGGCTTTTAGAGCGCGTGTACGACTTACGGTTCGACGGTGAATTTTACGATTCCAACCGCGTGACGGGTACGGATGTCATCGCCGGGGTGTTCGTCGCCGCGGAGGTTGACGACGGTCGACTGATTGGTGAGACATGCGCGAACGTGTGCGACGCGGTGGGCGCCTTGGTTCGATCGATTCCGCCGGGGGACGGTGAACCGGCTCCGGCTGGTTTCCTCGACGACGACGACGACGCCGCGTTCATGGCGCAGGAAGGGTTCCCGCGGCATAACGACGAGCTGTCCGAGCCGGATGCGCTCTTCGCCGCGCAAACGCTTCGCGACCGACAGACGGAGGACGGTTACAACGTTTGGACCGCGCTGCTGGCTCACTTTTACCAGATGGCCGAGGCGGGCGCGGTGGATCCCCGCGCCGCCGCGGAGGCCATGGCTGAAATCCTCGTTCCCCCGGATCGCGCCGGTACGTCCAGGGCGTCGCGCACGAGGAAGGCCGCACGTCTCGCACAGCTCATCAGGGCGTTGTTCGCGTGTTACGATCCGTTCGCGCCGCCGCCGCCCGGTCACGCGCCCTCGTGGGTGAGGAACGCGACGCCGAGGTCGGCGACGCGATCGACGGAGCGCGCGGCGAAGACTCTGAGGAACGATCCGGCGACATCCGGCGCGCTCTTCGGGACGTCAGCGTCATCCTTCATCAAGCCGCGAACAGGCGCCGTAGCCTCGGCGGCACCTCCGTCGACGTCGTCGTACGCGCCATCGTACGCCAACCTGGACGACAGCGACGAGCTCGAAGCCGCGCTGATGGCGCCGCCGAGGGAGTCGACGCACGCGCCGCCGCCGCCCCCGCGGAACACGTACCGCGCGCCTCCGCCGCCTCCCATCGAGGTGCCCCCGAGCCCGGGTCAGGATGAGAGTACGCAGCGGAAGGCACCGAACACTCCCAGCCCCGGGCGTCCCCCTCGGTCGCCAAAGTCGCAGCCGCAGGTACAACAGCCGCAGGTACAAAACGTCAACGTCAAGCGCACCGCCAGGACGGGTCCGACGGGAGCCGCGGCTAAGGTGGGTAGCATCATCAACAAGGCGCTGAACGACGACAGCGACGACAGCATGAACGCGTCGGGTCTTATTGATCAGATGGAGCAAGAGAGGTCGCTCAACGCGAGCGATAGTTTCGACTTCTAGCATCATAGTGCGAAGGACCCCCTTGCAGTAGAAGAATACAATTAGCCCCCACTTCTGTTCACACTGGCGAACGCGAAATTGGGGAAGCGAAACCTCGGACGAGGGCAATTGTGTCGGCTCGGGCAATTCTGTCGGCAGATCGGCAGCGCGCGAACCCGTTTCGCCACTTCGTCTCGGGGTCCGCGCCTTTCCAGGAGCGCATACTCCAACCCGTGTCCACCGCCGCCTCGCTCGCGTAGTCTCCGCGTGTGTCTCGACCGTCTCGGACCGATCGCGATCTTCGGCCCTCGGGAATTTTCGATCGATCGCGATGGACGGACCGCCTCTGCCTCCCGGTCCTCCCCCTTCCGGGCAGCAATTCGATGATCGCGGCGGTCCCGGCGGCGGCGGATTCAAGCGCGGGCGCTCGCCCCCCCGCGGCGGACCCCCGTTCGACCGCGATGACCGCTACGACGGCCGCCCTCCCCCGCGGTCGCCCCAGCGCCGCAGGTTCAACGACGGCGGCCGGGGCCCCGGACGACGCTTCCCCGGGCGCAGGGGCGGCCGCCGCGACGACGACGAGCCCCTGAGCTTCCGCGAGTTCACCATCCAGCACCTCCCCGACCACGTCGCGCCCGCCGAGGCTGAGCGCGCGTACCAGAGGTACCAGGAGACGCACGCGGACAAATTCAGGGAGCGCAACTTTCACGAGGTCAAGAACGATCCCAAGCTCCGCGACGCGCACGACCCAAGGAAGCTGGAGGGACCGTTCAGTAAGCGCACCGAGATCGCCGTCGACGCCGCGAAGGAGTTCCACGAGCAGCTCTCGGCCGGTACCCTGGAGATGCCACCGCATTCGGAGGCTCCACCCCCCGCGCCCGAACCCGCGACGGATGCCGACAAGGATGGCGACGACGCGCGAAGGCCGCCCCGACCCGACAGGCGCGACGGCCGCGGCAGGTACCCGGTGCCCGCCTCGGCTTGGAACCCCACCCGCCTGGCGCACGACCTTCGCAGCCTCGTCCGCCTGGTCAAGCAGCTCGACGAGGAGAAAGGGATGGAGAGCGCTTGGACGGAGGATGACGACGTCAAGGCCGTCCTCGACGCGCCGGACCCGACCCCGACGCACGGCAGGGAACCCGCACGAAAGCGCACGAACGACAAGGCTGACGGCGACGCCGAGATGGAGGCTGAGGAGGCGCCCGCGGAGGAGACGATCGAGGGCGACGGCACCGGCGGCGTCGACCAGGACGCCCTCGCCGAGGCGGTTGACGTTCGCATCGTCTACCTCTGGCGCGTGCACGGCGTGGACTACTACGCCCGCCAGGAGCTCACCGTGCTGGACTACATCTCCGCGCCTCCCACGGCTCGCCACGACGCGGACGCCGGCTGCCTCATGCGCGCCGCCAAGCCCTCCGACCCGGCGGATTGGGAAGACGGCGCGGATGACGACGGCAAGGAGGCCGACGGCAAGGATGAGGACGACGCCGCCAAGGACACCGACGGCGAGAAGCCCGCCGACGGCGCCCCCGACTCCTCCGGTAAGCCCCAACGGAAACGGAGGACCGCGGCGGAGACTTGGGCGTTTCACACCGACCGCTGGTGCGTGGACCGCGTGACCCGCGGCGACCCCGAGGAGGCGCGACTGGGCAAGTCCCGCGCCGACCGCGACCTCAACGCGTGGATGGACTCGTGCATCGTGAAGCACGACGATAACAGGTACGGGTGCACGCTCAGCGCCAAGCTGTTCGTCTCGCCGGAGTTTGTCCTGAAGCACATCAAGAACAAGCAAGCCGCGGCGGTTGACGCGCAGCTGGAGAAGATCTACGACAAGATCTACGCGGAGAACTACCTCGCGGCGGCCAAGAAGGAGGACCAGGATCGAAAGCGCCAGAAGAGGCAAGATCGCGACGAGCGCTCCCGCGAGGGGGGCGGCGGACGCGGCGGGAGGGGTGCCGATCGAGGCGGCCGCGGCGGCCGGGGCCCCCGCGAGCGGAACCAGTTCCAGCGACCGCAGATCAGCGTGATGCAGGCCGCGCCCGGCATGATGCTGGTGCCGGCGGAGGGAGCGGGTCCCAACGGTCCGTTCGTGCAGGTTCCCGCGCCGGAGACGGGCGGGGATGCCCCCGAGGGCGGGCAGCAGCAGGTGGTCGTCGTGGCCGAGGGCAAGGGTGGCAAGGTGTATCAGGATATCGACGCGCCCAAGTCCAACCGAGTCGTCTTGGATTATGGTGACATCTAATGTTAACACTGTAGACGGACATTTATACGAGATGATATGACATCAGTGAATGAGGGCGCCGGAGAAACGGACCCCGCGTCGAACGTCCGCGGGCCCACCGCCCGTTCGGAACCTGGTCAACGCCGCGCCGCCCACGTAGACCGAAGCGAACCCGATCACCCCCCAGACGAGGACGTTGAGAAACGAAAGGAAACCGACGAATTCGCCCCAGCTTCCGTCCTCCTTCGAGAACACGAGCATCGTGGTGATTATCCCGGCGCACATAGATCCAACGACCGGAATGGACGCCAGCATCCAAACCACCATAGCCAGGTGAAAGCCAAAGTGCATGAAGAATCGAATATAAATTGCCGACGTGAACATGCCCGACTGCCGTCTTTTACCCGCGTTGTAGAGAACCCGGTACCACGTCTGAAACGATATCGGAACTCCCGCGACGGCGAAGAGGCACGCGAAGAACCAGTCCCCGATGCCCGCCCCGAGGCCCGACCAGAAGATCAGCGTCATGACCACGGCGTTGAGGGAATACCCGAAGGCGGTTCCCAACCAGGTCATGTACGCCGTCTGGACCATCGCTCGGTTCTCTTCCGCGATTTCGGCGCGAATATCATGGTAGAGCACAGGGCGGCACGAGGGCCAGTTGGGACGGCGCTCGATGGTGGCGGATATCTCATCGTAAGCGTCTTCTCGAACCCGAAGCTCAGCCTCCTTTTTGTCGAGTTCACGCCTTTTGCTATCCAGCACCGCATCGTCGATCGTGCCCTCGCCGAGCACTCCCGTCTCGTCCTCGAGGTGGACATGCGACGAGAACGCGGCGACGTTACCGCCGCCAAAGCTGAACAACCCGGAGAGGTTCCCAGGGGGTGCGTATGGGTCCCTCGGCTTTTCCTCCTCCTCCCGCTGCCTCGGCCTCGGAGAGACAGGAGCTCCACGGGGGACGACGTCGTACACGTTAGCGGCCGTGAGGGAAGGATCGGCGAAAGGATTGACATCCTCCTCATCATCCTTGACCAGTACCGTGAGATGCGAGCCTTCGCCGCTCGTTGAGGACGACATCGCTTCCGGGGCGCGTCTTGAAGTGACGTCAGGTCCCAGATTTTTTTAGTCCGCGTCACTTCAGTTTTTTTAGGCTTTTGTCGTATTACAAGCAGCACTTCAAATTTTACTCGGGCTTTGGCGCAGCCTCGATCGCGCGGAGGCACTCCGCCACGGTCGCACCCTCCTCCATCGCCCTGGTCAGCGCGTCGAAGGCTTTCTCGTGTCGCTTCAACATACCCGCCGACTGCCACACCGCCCACCTGGTTAACTGTTGCTGCGCCTGCGCGCTCAGCTTGGGGTCGGCCCTGTTGAGGAGGCGCTGCAAATCCCTGAGATCACCCTCCTGTCCCCTCACGTCCTCGAACGCCATAGCCTCCGCCGCCACGCCCGCCATGGACATGCACGCCAGGGGGAGCATCGTCTGCTCGCTGATGGAGATGTTCCCGTCCACCTTCCTCTCCAGCTTAGCCTGCTGGAAATCGACGTGAGCCGTGCCCAACCCGAGGGAGTACCCAGCCACGGGGGTACCGAGCATGTATCCCACCAGGAAGTGCGCCGCCTCGTGCCTCGCGATGCGGTTGCGGTACTCCGGGGAGATGCGCGCGAACCGGTCGATGGCCACCACGAGTAAGCCCGGCGCCGTGGACCCGACGGCTAAGACGGCGAGTGAGATCCCGCCGATGAGGTAGGAGCCGAACGCGCCCCAGTCGCCGGGCAGGGTGACGCCGACGATGAGCGCCAGGAGGGATGTGGACATGGTGACACCGACGATGAAGTTGAAGTCGTTGGTGTTGTTGGGTGCGCCGATCTGGTCGGAGTTCTTGACGCCGACTTGGTTCAGTTCGTTTGGGAAGACGTTCTTGCGAGTCAGCTCGGGGTAGCAGTCCCACCGGTTGGTCTCGCCCGCAGCCTTCATTCCGTTGAGCACCGCGCGCACGGTACCCGTGGCGTTCTCGGCGGCTTCACCGCGCTCGGACGGTGGCAGTTGGGAGATGGCGTCGAGCTCGGCGGCGAGCTTGGCGTAGCCCTCGGTGGCGGAGATGGGCGCGACGTCGGGTACGGCGTTTGACTCGACGTCGGGAGTCGCGACCTCCTCGGTCTTAGCCTCCACGACGACCTCCTCCTCTTCCTCCTTCTCGGCTGTGATGCCGAGGATGGCATCGAGGTTGGAGGAGGTACCCTCCGCGTTGACGCGCACCGAGCGTCCACCGAGCGTCGTCGTAGTTTTGGTGCCGAAACGCTTAGAGACGACGGCACGAGCGCGCCTCTGACGCGATTGAACAGCCTTCCCGGCGACGCGGGCGGTGTTCGCGGTCCTCGCGATGCTCACGGAGTTCATGTCGGAGTGTTGTGTCGGGTTCCGAGCGGTCGACGCGTGGTGCGTGGCGCGACGTTCAGTGGCTTCCGTGTGGCTCACATCGGATTCGAGTGGCTGTTTTCCTTTCGCTCTCATTCAGCCACGTCACCAGTCAATAAAACGGAAAAAATAACTCAAGAACGATGGGTTTCGCCTCCCGTTAAATCCGGACACCAACGTTTGAGGCCACTTTCCATCTAAAAAGTTAGATGGACAGCTCGCCGCGTCGAGTGACCACGTTCACTTCACTCACGAGCGCACTCAGCCGCACAAGTCAAGTCAGAGAACATGCAGGTCATCACCTCCCAACGCGTTATCGCCCCCACCCGCGCGGCGCTCGCGGCCAAGCCCGCGCGCTCCCTCCGCCGCGCGTCCGGCGCCGTCGCCCCCACCAAGAGGGCCGATCGCGCTCTTATCCTGTCCACGCGCGCCATGGCCGAAGAGGGCGCCGCCGACGACGACTTCGAAAACCGCCTCGGCGCGCTCCGTGGCAAGCGCTCCAAGCGCTCCGCGGAGGACGTCGCCGCCAAGACGGCCCTCAAGGATCCCGAGCCCGTCAAGAAGGCCACCCCTTCCGGCCAGAGGCGCAAGGGCGTCGCCGATTTCACCACCGTCGGTTCCGTGGACGAGCCCGCGGGTGCCAACTGGGGAAGCGAGACCGTGGTGTACGAGGGTCCCCCCGCGCGCGGTGAGATCATCGCCAACGTCGCCATGTCCTGGACCCTCGTCTGGATCCCCCTCACCATCTCCGCGATCGGTCGCGGGCTGTGGTCGAGCTACAAGGTCACCGACAAGCGCGTCAGCGTGATGTCCACCTCCCCGCTGAGGACGGAGAGGATCGACGTGCCGCTCGGGGAGATCGTCGACGTCATCGCCATCGGACGCGGTGTCGGGCTTTGGGGAGACATGGTCATCACGCTCAAGAACGGCGAGAAGGTGGAGCTTCGCAGCATGCCGGAGTTCAAGGACATTGAGAAGCACATCAAGGAGAACATGGGCACCGCGGATCCGGAGTTTCTCCTCGAGCGTTGAGCCAAGCTCAGAGACAGTCACCAAACCTATAACAAAAGATTAGCGCAGCATTTGATATGAATTGATCCGTAAATGACATTCGTGAAACACGCGCGCTGCGTCGTCCCGTCCACAACGTCGTCAGTCCGAGTCGCCGTAGTCGGAGTCGTCGTCGGAGTCGTCGTCATCTTCCTCCTCGTCCTCCTCGAAAGCCGCCGCGGTCTCCTTCCACGCCGCCGCCTCCTCCGCCTTCTTCGCCTTGCTCCTCTTCTCCCGGCCGAGCCTATCCATCTCCCGTGTCTTAGCCTCCGCGAGTATGTGGGTGAAGTTCCTCCGTTCGTCGAGGTTGAGAGTCTTGGACCACAGGGTGCTGAGCAGCGCGTTGACGTTCTTCGGGGATAGCCGCGGGTACGCCTCCAAAATATTGCGGCGGACGACGTTGCAGAACAACTGGTTGGGGGTGAGATCGCTGTAGGGATCGAGCCGGAACACCTTGTCAGCCTCCTCGTCAGCCTCCTCCTCAGCCTCCCACGCCATCTTGTCCAGCTTCGCCCTGTCCGCCGCAGCCTTCTCCCGTCTCTTCGCCTCTTCCTCCGCCTCGTGCTCCATTCGCTCGCGCTCCCTTCGCTTCCTCTCCTCGGGATCTTCTTCTACCTCTTCTTCTTCCTCCTCTTCTTCCTCTTCCTCGTCGGAGTCCGCCACCGGCTCGTCGGATTCGGACGCGGGATTGGACTCCGAGTCGGGCTCCGCCGCAGCGCGCTTGGCGGTATCGGCGGGGTCATTGAGGATGGCCGCCGCCGCCGCCGCGGCGCCCCGCATCGGCCGCGCGGATATCGTCGTCTTCTTCCCCGCGTCGTCGCTGTCTTCCTCGAGGTTGGCCCTCGCATCCGCGGCCAGAACCTCCAGCCAGGCGGGGGAATCGGAACGGTCGGTGAGGGTCTCGATGCTGACGTGCCGCCGGCGCTTTTTTCGCCTCCTGCCGTCGTTGGGGACTATGCCGAGCTCCTCCTCGTAATCGGAGCCGTCGTCGGAGCCGTCGTCGGAGCCATCGTCGTCGTCGGAAGATTCGGGGGACTCGGAGAGCACCGCGGCCTTTGCGGACCGCTTGAGCCTGCTCCTCGGACTCTTCGATGGACTCATAGCCGGGTCGGTGTCGACGGGCTTGGTCGAAATCGGCTTGATCGGGCTCGAGATGCGGGCGCTGGTTTGACGCGCGAGGGTGACCTGCGCCGAGTTCGCCCGGTTCTTTTCCCAGCGCCGCCAGTACGTCTCGTCCTCGCTGTCGTCGTCGGTACCCAGGCCGTCGTCGGATCTTGGGCTCTCCTGCGCGGTGCTGACGGGGGGAGTGACATCCCTGGTGGTCGTTCCGTCCCTGTTTTTCTCGTCGAGCGCCCGGTCCGCCTCGCTGTAGTTGACCAGCGTTCTGGTTCGAAGATCGTGCGAGCCCTCGTAGTCGTGGCGCTCGTAGTCGTGGCGTGCGGCCACGTGTCTCGTCGGTCTGTCCGTGATGGCGTCGTTCAGCTCCCGGTCGAAGGCGCGCTCGTCGTAGTTGACCTTCTTCCTCGCCCGCTTCCCCCTACCGGATGCTCGCACCTCCATATCGTAAACCCTAAGCCTCGCTTCCTCCCTCAAGATCGCATGCTCCCTGTCCGCTACGGCCTTCAGGCGCATGTTCTCGTGCCTCTCCTCGTCCAGCCGCCTCTCCTCCGCGAGCTTCGCCTGCTTCCTCGCCTCGCGCTCGTGGTCCTGCTTCACGAGCTCTCGCGACACCGCCCAAATCGAGGCGACGCGTTTCAGAACCTCAGCCAGGCGAAGCTGGTCCGACGAGCCAATCGCCTTCTCCATCGACGGCCAGGACCCGCTCGAGGGCACCGCGTCGACAGGCCTCGGCAGTCCGCCTACATCGATGCCTCGGAGCGCCTCGGACAGGGTCGCCATCTGCGCGGGTGTCGTCGCGATGCACTCCCAGGATCCCGCGGTGGGCGGGGGAGGCATGGGAAATGGATCCGGCGGCTCGTACATGGGTGCCGGCGAGTGTGGGACTTTCCTGGGGCGACCCACATACCTCTTGGGATCGTGTGGTGACAGCTGCTGGCCAGGAAGTGACAGCACTGATGGCTCGTACTCGGGCTCAGCGTGCACGGACTGGGGCGTTTGCTGCACACCAAGCTGGAAGTATGCTCTGAGTTCAGTGAGTTGTGCTGGGGCTCCGACCTGGTTGTGCTGGGGCTCGGTCGGCGTGGCGGCCATCTGGGTCTTCATCTTATATATCAAATTCTCGTCGTCCGTGCTGAGACCGGTGATGAGCCCGGCTTTGTTCACGAGCGACATCCGACTGTTGACGCCGTGGGTTTTCATCTCCAAAATCATTGTGGCGAACTCGTGCGGCGATGCGCCGAGAAAGCCTGAGGCTTGACTGCTGAGTACCCTGAATATGTTGAGCTGCCGCCTGAGGCGATCGGTCTGATACTCGACGAACAAGGGTTGCTGCGTAAGCATATCATTGCGCTCTCGCACTTCGGCGAAGTTCCCCTGTTTCATCTGGAGGTAAGCCCACGTCTGCCATTTCGCGTGCGTCAACTGGTTCGGTGTGTACCCAACGTCAAGCTTGAAGGTGTCATCGATCAGAATTAAGGCGTCATCGAAAGTTTTCAGTACCTCGTGGTACTTAAGGAAGCAGATTTGCAACGTCGAAGGGTATTGGTTCATATTTGCTGATCCATTCGAATCAGCGAATGATCGGCGAAGGGTATCCAATTGGTTCATATTTGGAAGACATATCCCCGACACGATCCCCCACCAGTTGTTCTCATTCACCCTGACGTGACCGCCCAAGCGGGATACCTCGTGCCAAAGCTTGTAAACGTCGATATGCAATCTGCGTTTTATGGGAAGGAGCGGGTTCAACGGGTTGGGCTGGTCAAAAAAGAGCAGCCCTGGGTCGATGGCTGGATTGATCTTGAGAACTTGCATCCGGAAAAGTGCCAGTGTTCGCCGAAATTGCTCTTGGTGCACCTTCAGTATGGAAGTATGGATCTTCACTGTGGAAGTATAGACTGTACGTGGACTCCGAGGGACCGGTCCCGGGTGCTCTTCTTCCGCTTCCGCCGTCGTAAGATCGATCACCTCGGAGTCGTTCATCGCCTCGGGTTGATCGGCGGCCGCTTCCACCCGCTTCCACCCGGTCGTACGCTCTTGTTTGTCAGCCTTCTCAGCCCGCCGGCGCTTCCACGCGCGGAAACTCGCCTGGATGCATTCGGCGGCGGCCCTCTTGACTTCGTCTGAAAGCCTCTCGATTTCGTCTCGCGCGGACTTGCGGCGCAACCAGGCACGAGCGGCTGTCTGTATGCGACGTGCCGCGGCGTCCTCCCGCTCAGCCTTTTCTCGCTCGACTTTCTCTCGCTCAGCCCTCTCCTCCTCAGCCTTCTCCCGCTCGGCTCTTTTTAGCTCGTTCTGCACCGCCGACTCCTTCGCAGCCTGTATGCGCGCCTGTCCATCGCACACGGGGCAAAACCAGTCGCCGCCGGGGATGACGCTGACGCCCATACACCTCGCGTGCCCTCCGTTGATGCACCCGTCGCAGAGCAGGAACCTATTGTCGATCTCCCGCGCGTCGTATTCCTTGCGGCCGCACTGCATGCACGAGAGATGCGAGAAATCCTTGCCCTCGTTGTCGACGCTCGCGAGCTGTTCCGCCCACGTGCCGGCGTCTTTGTCGTAGTACGGCGGGTGCGCGGCGGGGAGGGGAATTTCGACGCTATCAGTCTCGTGGTACGTGGGCTGGCCGGCTCGATAGAGCGTATCGGTTCGGAACCAGTACTGGTTCCCGTCGACGTCGGCGCCGACGGGAGTCGGGCGGAACTTGCCCGGGGGTTCCTGTGAACAAAACACACACGCCGTCAATCTAATCGTCCGTAGTGCTACCAAAATAAAAAGAAACTCACCTTCAAGCCCATCTCGTAGGCGTTGTCGTGGGGACCGAGGTGGTCGGCGCCGATCATGAGACGCAGCTCGCACAGACCCCATAGCGTCATCAGTCGTTGGCACGGGGTCATCTCGTCGACGTACCACCGCTCGGCCACCTCGTTCTCGTCGGGTTCGTGACGCAGATCGTGGTCATACCTTTGCGCGTCGGTGAGATTCCTCCATAGGACGCGGAGGTGCCACTCGAACTCCTTACCGACGATACCGGGTCGCCTAGCCTTGACCTCGGGCCTGACTGCCTTGACGAACGAGTTGAATGACTTACCGTGTTTCCTCCGAGGCGCCCCATCCGGAAGGTCCTCGCGGACGGGTGGCGCGAATGGTGGCTTGGACGCCTCGTCGGACCTCTTCCCCGTCAACGTGCGCCACCACTCGCATATCACCCGGTTCGTCACCCACGCCCACGAGTTATCCTTGACCATCAGGCCGTTGTCTTTGTCGGATGCTTTCAGGCGCCTCCGCCTGAACAAGTCCCCGCGGTCCACGCGGAAGCCGCACCCGTTGAGCAAGTCCACCTGCGTGTTCACGACTAATCCCCAGAGCTTCGGATCAGAGCACGGATCCACCAACGCGTTCTCCAGGTCCGCCGCCTCGAATCGCGTCTCCTCGCTGAAGACCTCGGATCCGAACACGCTGAAGAAGTCGAGCACGACGGCGAGCTGCCAGTACTGCCTCAGCGTCTCCACCTCAGGCGCGACGTCCTCGGGGGTGGCCTCCCTCAGGAGCTTCTGAGGGTCGAGCGCGGCGGCTCGAGCCTCACGACACGCGCGGCGCCTCTCGATCGGCATGTCGTCCTCGTCCTCGTCGGAATCGAACGCCCCGTCCTCCTCGATCTTCGCATCATCCTCCTCGATCACCGCATCCTTCTCCTGCTCACCCCCGGCGACACCACCCGCCTCCTCATCCGGCTCCTCCTTCGCCGGCGCATCTCTCTCGCCGTCCACCTCGGGGTGGACGGCGGGCATGGAGGGTACCATCCTGAAGTCGTCCGCATCCTCCGAGACGTCGTCTTCGTCGTCGCTGCTATCCAAAACTATGACATCCCTCATACTCCCCATGTCGGCACCAAACTAAACCCGCTTACGTCGCAAGCAGGCGCGCATCTTCCGCAGCTGTTTCGAGCAATCGGGGGTATCGGCCTCTTTGCCGGTGTGGTTGATGACGAGGTGCGCGCAGCGGGAGAACTCGGCGGCGGCGTCGGGGCACACGACTCTTCCCTGTGGAATGGATGTGCGGGAAATGGTGCGTCGGGTGAGTCGGGGGGATCGGGGACGAGATCGCGGCGGGGCGCGTTTGAAAATACAAAATCGCGGTGCCCAACCGTCGTGAGCCGAGATGACGATCGGCGCGCGCGACGTAACAACGACGGTGCACGGCGCCTGTGCGATGGCCACCGGGGACGAAACACGAACCAACGCGACGTCGGGTTCCGATCGCGCGATACGCACCTTGCAGAGGTCGAGATCCTGCGCGAGCCTGTCGCAGGTCTCCTCGGAGTTGGCACCGACGCACTGCCTCAGCGCGCTCGCTCGCGTCGCGCACTTCGACCCGGCGGTTCGGCGCTCCTCCGGGGTCGCGCGACCGCCGAGGAGCCAGCCGAGCATCGAGCGGGGGCGGACGCGGTCGTCGTGTCCGAACACTCGGTCGGGCGGCGAGTCGTGAAAAAGATCCCGAAGATCCTGCGCAGGTGCGGTCGTGTACACTCCGCGCGTCTCTCCGCGGTCGTGAGGTTCGCGATGAAAAGAGCTCTTCAAGCGGACCGCGTTTTTTGCGGCGAAGTGCGGGAGAGCTTTTCCATGGTTGACACCGGTTCGGGATTTGATGACTGGGCCACTGTTAACCGCGACTCGACCGTTTATTTCGCCCAAGCACTGAAAAACGTGGTGAGGGCAACTCGTACTTTACAAAGTGAGAATCGTTGATTTCCTAGTCAGCGTTGTTCGACTCCCCCGTTTTACCGCACAGCGTATTGTGCGAAAACTCTGGTTTTGGGAGTGAACAATTACACGATTTCATTGGCGCAGAGGATACAAAAAAGTCACCTCCGCCAATGAAACGTCCTGAAAACCTACAAACCACCACTCACCGCGTGTAAATTGGGTCCATTCGCGCCTTCGAATCACGTCGACGTCCCCGCGGACTTTCCGTGGTTCTCAGAGCTCGGTGTCAAAAGATAGCCTCGTCACGCGGAACGCCCCGTGCCAGAAATCGACGCGCGCCTCTCGACACCGTCGACGAAACCCGCGTCACGCAGCCGACAGACCTCGTCGACTGCCTTATCCGACCTCCCGGATCTCCAGCGTCCCGCGTCCGTCTCACCCGGACGCCGCCGCGCCCGCGCAACCGCCTCATCTTTTCCGTCGACCCGGAACCAGCTTCCGGCCGCATTCACGCACGGCTACTTGCAAGATGCTCGCCGCCAACGTCGCGACGACGCCCGCGCGCCTCTCCGCGCGCCGCGGGACCGTCGTGGGCAATCGTAGCGCGTCGCTCGCCGCGGCGCGCTCGCCCGTTTTGACCCGCGCGCCCCGCTCGCGCGCGCTCATCGTTCAGTCTAGTGCCGCTGACTGGCCGGTCCAGGCCCCAGCCTTGGTTCAGGGTCCTCCGGGCCTCGCGGTGCCTCAGAACAACCAGGTGGCGCACCACCACGGCAGCGGAAGCCTGGAGCGCGAGCGCATGGAGATCATGGAGAAGGCGAACAAGCTCGCGAACATCGACGTCAACGACCCCAAATCGTTGGAAGCGATCGGGTCCAAGGTGCTGTGCAGGGTCCAGTTCAGGATTGGGTACCAGACCAAGGTTGGCGAAGATCTGTTCATCGTGGGTTCGCACAGGCAGATGGGGGAGTGGAACCAGCACCAGGCGCTGCCCCTGCAGTGGAGCGACGGGGGTAACTGGTACACCGATTTGGAGCTTCCCGCCGGCGGCGTCGTGTTCTACAAGTACGTGGTGAAGCAGGCGGACGGTGAGTACAGGTGGCAGGAGGGCGCCAACAACCTCCTGGTGCTGCCCGACGAGTGGGACATTCCTAAGGATGCCATGTTCGTGGTGGACGACAACTTCAGCGGCCTCAGCAGGAGCAGCCAGAACATGCTGGCGTCCAAGGTCATCTCGTACGAGAAGGAGATCGTGCAGCTCCGTCTGGAGACGGTCAAGGCGAAGGAGATGACCAAGGCGTCGCTGAAGGAGCTCCTGCTGACCAGGGAGGAGCTGGAAGATGCCAACCAGAAACTGGACCACTACGAACGAAACGTCGCCACCGTCATCGCGTCCATGCAGCACCAGCAGGACGAGGTGAACGGGGCGAACTCGCGCTGAGGTGGTGGGGGGGTTTATTAGGGGATCGATTCTTTGTTTTTTCAGGAGCGCCGGCGGTGGAGACGCCGCCCGCGCCTTGTCCTTTGTAATACTGCAAGACGCAAATCATTGTCACTCACTCTCCGAGTTTTTTGTCTTGAAGGAGAACTCCTTTTCATCTTGAATTCACGATCTCGGCTCAAACCCACGCCACGCCGTTCGGGACCATGCCGTCCGGGATGCGGAAGGGTTTCTTCCAGCGCGCCGGCGAGCGCCAGGAGAAGCTCATCAAACAGTACGAGGAGCACATGCGCACGGCGGCCAAGTGCGACGACTGCGGCAAGGTCCGCACGCCCCCACCCGAGCTGTTCAAGTTTGACGACGTGCACGACCCGGACTGGTACATACGCGAGCTCGCCGAGGAGGAGACGGAGCGGGAGCGACGGAGGGAGGCGGGCGAGGAGGTGAGCGACGACGAGGATCAGGTGTGCCCCGGGTGCGAGGCGGAGAAGAGGGGCGAGAAGGGAGTGCCGCACCTGAGCGACCACTTCAACGTGCCCCCGAACAAGCCCGAGGAGAAGGCTGCGGGCAGGTTCGACTTTAACAAGATCGGCGAGATGCGCCCGGAGTGGAAGCCCGCGTTCGAGCAGCTCGTGAGGGACCTGACGAACCTTCGCCAATACCAGGGCGAGCTCCGGGAGGAGGAGAAGGCCGAGATCGAGAAGGCACAGAAGGACTGGCCGAAGGAGAAGCGCGAGCAATGGCGTAAAGACATGAAAAAACAGGCTGACGAGTTGATGGCCATCAACTTCGGCGACGACACGGAGGGACGGGAGCCGTTCAAGCACCCAGAGACGGGGAAGACCGTCAACCCCGCGGACCTGGACGGTATCGGCCAGTTCCTGAAGACGATGTACTCGGAGGACGTGCCCGAGCCCTTTCGGTGGCCCTCCGGCGACTTCGGTTACATGTGAGAGTCAAGTAAGACAGCGTGACGTAGCTTCAAAATTAAAAAAACTTCGCGGCGGGACCCGAATATCCCCTAAGCGTCGAGGCCCGAATATCGAACCCTTCCTGGTGGGACATCAATCATCCGCTAAGGTTATCGTACGTAAATCGCTTAGAGGAAATCCATGAAGGCGTCGTCGTCCTCCTCGGGTTCGTCGTCGCCGAAGTCGAGGGCGGTGAACATCATGTCCGCCTTGCCGCCGGGGACGACGAGGCCCTTGAACGTCTGCTTGCCCTTGAGGAGCTTGTTGAGGGCGAAGGTCTGCATGTCGCCGAGCTGCTGCTCGTTGCCGTTCTTCTCGCACTTGACGTAGAAGGTGCCCTCGACCTTCTGCGTGGCGGGGTCCTCCACCGTGAACTCGGTGGTCTCCTCCCACTCCGGGTCGAGGCCGATGCCAACCTTGGTGGTGTAGGTCTGCTCGCCCATCTTGACGTTCACCCAGCAGCGGGGGCGCTCGATGTTGTAGAACTTGACATCAAGCTTCTTGATGTTGCACGCGGTGATGGAAATGCTGTCGAGTCGAGAGAGGCGGGGGAGACGGCGTCGTCAGCGGAGTGAATCTCGGGGGATAGGGCCAAACGCGAGGGGAAATTGGGATCCGCGGCCTGGTGGGACGCGCTGTGAGGTGGCGCGCGCGCGAGGTACGGCGCAGGCTAGACGGAGTATATCGGAGACGTACCGAAGGGTAGGCATCTTTGGTTTTTGGCGTCTGTGTGGCCGGCTGCGCGGACGAAAGAGGGCGATCGAGAAGTCGGCTCTCGCCTCTTCGATCAATCGAAAAGCGGCGGCCAAAGCCGAGAGGTGGTGCGATGGACGGTTCGAGATTCCTCAAACGAGCAGCTATGGGCATTCGGTCTGACCAGGTTTTGGCTCAATTCGGTCGGTTGGACAAACGTAAATAGACCGCCATAATGAGTTAATTTAACGGGAAGTGTCCGACCAATTATTGGACGAGACTCGCACCAACTCGCACGCACCACCAAGAGCCCGTGTTGTGAAGCTCCGTCGCCCTTTTACATAGCGCAGCAGTCGATCGTTGGCTAACGTTCGACTAGCAAGATGGTGAGTGCACGCCCCCGAGCACGTCCTGGACACCGTGTCGACCCGCTTCGACGCCGCGTTCGCCCGGACCCTCCGCGGATCTGGACGAATCCGGCTGAACGATTCGGCGACGCGCGGGTTTTTCACCCTCAACGGGCGCAGGCAGGGTTTTGGACCCCGCCCCGGCGCCCCCTCCGGGGCGGTCGCGACGCGAGATCGTCCGCTCGTGGCATCCCGGCGGGTCCGCGACCTTCGATTCACGTCTGTCCGCGAATTCCCGGCGTTTTCGCGGCGTGCGCGAGCGCGAAGGTGGCGTCGCCGGACCCATCCTCCGGCGACTCGATCCCGCCTTTGCGCACCGCGATGCCGGCTTTTTTTATGACCTCCGCGGTCTCCGTCTCCCGAGCCACCCCGCTGACCTCCGCCCTTCCCCTTCCCCCACGTTAGGTTCAGCAATGTGACATTGATCTCCTCCACCCCCCCGCGGCTCTGGAGGCCCAAAGGCACAAGCTCAAGCGCCTCGTGCAGAGCCCCAACTCCTTCTTCATGGACGTCAAGTGCCAGGTGCGTCTCTCAGAACCCTAAAAACATTTTTTTCCGGCTCGACGTGTCGCGCAGCCGGAACCGGGCTCCCGCGACGGCCGCGAGACTCGGCCGCGCCGCCCGAATACATCGCGATCGTCATCATCGCCGTGTCACGAACCCCGAAGCTGACCTCCCGCCTCCCGTCCCTTCCCTCCACCACCAACAGGGTTGCTTCAACATCACCACCGTCTTCTCCCACAGCCAGACCGTGGTGCTCTGCGGCTCCTGCTCCGCGGTGCTCTGCCAGCCCACCGGCGGCAAGGCGCGCCTCACGGAGGGGTGCAGCTTCAGGCGCAAGGGCGATTAAGCGGAACGAGCGTTAGCGCTCGCGAGCTTAGTCTAAGAGTTAACTGGGGGGTATTTTAGGGGTTGGCGCCGAATGCGGCGGTGTTGCGAGGATGACTGATTGATTAGAATCGTCCCTCGCAGGCGCCGCGCGTGCTGTGCGTTTGCCCTCGAAAACACGCGGCGGATTCCTCTCTCTGCGGAGTGAGAGAGGCACTGGTAGAGGAAGAGAGTAATACAGACTCTATCTCGAAAACATCGCGTCTCGCTCGTCTCGTCAAGCCACCATCGAAGGGGACGCGAGGACACATCTCGCTCGATACAGTTTAAACCGGGTTTCTTGAGAAAAAGTCCGTCCCGCTTTCGGGTGATTGATTTTCATTCATCTCGGCTCTCACTCGCCTCTCACTTGCTCCCGTTGGCCTTGACGCCCGCCTCCGCCCCCGATATACCCCCGCCCTTCGTCTGTACCTCCGCCCGCGTCACCGTCTCCTTCTTCTTCGCGCTCTTGAGCTTGTTGTAGTTGTACATGCCGACGGCTAAGAACGCGACGACGTATCCGAGGTAGTTGAGAAACGTCACCGTGTTCCCAAACATGTGCTGCGACGCGAAGATGAGCATCCAGTCCTTGATGACTCCCGCGATGTTCATGGTCAACGCGCTGGTCTTACCGATGAGCAGGAACACCGCCAGGTTCAACGCGAACGCCGCCAGCGCGTTCAGGAGGAGCATCCCGTAGTCGATCTCCAGGTGGACATCCGCCAGGATCTCCGGCAGTTCCACCGCGATGAAGGGCATGGCCAGGCAAGCGGCGCACGCGGGTGAGACGTAGTACAGGGATTGGATCGGGTTCATCGCGTACCCCTGGCGCGTGATCAGCACCTGCACCAGCATCAGACGGAGCGCCTCGAACACCAACGCGCTGAGCTGCTCGACGACGCCGATGTATATAAAGTCCAACTCTCCGTACGCCGCGATGGCGACTCCGATTGCGATGATGAACATGTTGAACGACGTGGTTCGTGTCAGCTTCTCCATGCCGAACGCGACGCCGCACACGTACACCAGCCCGGGCATCAGCGCCTTGGTCATCTGTATGAACGACACCGAGAGGTGGAGGTACGCCGAGTTTGACAGCCAGAGCGACGCCGCGTACAGCGCTCCGATGGGAACTACTCTGTTGACGTACTCCTTCCGCGGCATGTTCAGTGACTTGGTGGCGCCCACGACTTTGACCATGATGGTGGCCACGGTGGTGCAGAACACCATGTGCCACAAGGTCAGGGCTATCGGGTACTTGAACCCGGAGTACGCCAGGATGTACTGCGATGGATGAGATGATGACGGGACGTTCAGTATGAGAGGGTAAGTGTCGGCGTTCGGTGGCGGTGATGTAGGGGTGATGTGGTCGCACCTTGTTGAACAAAATCACGCCCATGGAGATTGTCATCCAGATGGTGACGTAGAAGTACGCCTTCATCCCCTGCTGCCACGCGGTGAGCGGCCTCGCCATGGTGTCTTATCGACGTCCCGTCGGATTCTTCGGTTGTCAGATTCGGGGCGCGGGGCGCCGAGTTTCACGTGCCCTCTCCGCGCGCGCGGGTGCCGTGCGTGCCGCGGGGGTATCGATGCGGGGTTGGACACAGACCTCGCGGGTACGTGTAGACGACGTCGCCGGGTATGTCGCCGCGTGGATCCGGCCGAGGTGAGCGTCGCGCAGTGACGGGACGGCACGATGGGTGGTGGCACTACTACGACAACTTTGCCCTACACTCGGGTGTTGAAAAAGTGGATGCCTCGTTTACACGCCTGCACGCCTCGTTTATTAACGCTCCTTTCCGGGACTCAATTTTCGATTGGGGGAACGTCTCCCAGTTCACCGGAGCGCCCCGAGCGTTCCGCCCAGCCGCGATGTCGGAAGCTGACGGCGTACCCGACGTCACGGATCCATCAGATATGTCCGAGGAGGCGGCGGCGGTCAAGATCCAGGCGATGCAGCGCGGCAAGCAGGCTCGCCGGGAACATGAAGAATTGAAGAGGGTGCAGACCGCGTTCGTGGCTTTCGATACCGACGGGAGCGGCTCGCTGGAGATTGCCGAACTCTACGACGTGCTCAAGGAGGTGGGCGTGGACATCGACAAGGACACCTTCGCGGACTACCAGCTCGCACTGATGGAGGACTACGACGCGGACAACTCCGGCACGCTGGACTTTCGCGAGTTCCGCAAGTTTTACGAGCAGGTACTCGCAAACGAGAGCACCCGGAAGGCGTACGCGCGCGAGCTCGACGCGGCGGTGAAAGGTCTCGTGTCGAGCGCGCTCACCAACGTCATCGAACGCCAGGAGATGGAAGGCGCCGCGCTCAAGATCCAGGCCGTGCACAGGGGCAAACAGGCGCGCAAGGAACTCCAGGAGCAGAGAGAGATGGAGTCAGCCGCCGTGAAGATCCAGGCTGTGCACAGAGGGAAGAAAGCGAGAGCGCTGTACGAGCAGGAGAAGGCTGAGCTCAACTCGGCGGCGCTCAAGATCCAGGCCGTGCACCGCGGTAAACAGGCGCGGAGTCAGATCGCCAAGGCTAAGTGGTCAGAGGAGGAGTCGAGGAAAGCGCGGCTGGCGTTTTGGAAATTCGACGAGGACCAGAGCGGCCAACTCGAGGTTCCCGAGCTCCGCGGCGTTCTCAGCTCGCTGGGTTTAACGATTCCCGAACAAGACTTCGCGACGTACGCGGCGGAGATCATGGCCGAGTTCGACACCGACGGCAACGGCACGCTGGACTACAAGGAGTTTGAGCAGTTTTGGCTGAAATGCCTCGCGTCCGAGGAGCTCAAGGCGCAGTACGCGGCTAAGGTTGAACGCGCGTGCGGCAAGGTTGTCGCGGGAGCCCTCGCCAACCTGTACGCGAAAGAGACGGAAGAGCTCGCGGAACAGGAGGAGCTGTCCGCGGCGGCGGTCAAGATCCAGGCTGTCCAGCGCGGCAAACAGGCTAGGAAGGAACAGGAGGAGCTCTTCAAGGTGCACGCGGCGTTTAAGAAGTTCGACACGGACAAGTCGGGGAGCCTGGAGATACCCGAGCTGTACGACGTGCTGACTGAGATTGGCGTGGAACTGCCGCGGGAACACTTCGACGAGTACGTCGACGCGCTGATGGACGACTACGACACCGACAACTCCGGCACGCTCGATTTCCGCGAGTTCCGCAAGTTTTACGACCAGGTGCTCGCAAATGAAAACACCAAGGCTTTGTACGCCAAGGAGCTCGAATCAGCGGTGAGCGGTCTGGTGTCCGGCGCGATTGCCAATCTGTACAAGCGCGAAGAAGAGGAAGAGATGAGCGCAGCCGCGCTCAAGATCCAGGCGGTTCACCGCGGCAAACAGGCGCGCAAGCAGCTGCAGGAGCAGAAGGAGATGGAGTCAGCCGCGCTCAAGATCCAGGCTGTGCACAGGGGTAAGCAGACCAGACAGAGCGTCGACAAGACGCGGCGCGTCAAGGCTGCTTTCGATATGTTTGACGCCGACGGCAGCGGGGAGCTGGAGATTGACGAGCTGCACCAGGTGATGGCCCACCTGGGTCTGGAGCTGAGCAAGGGTGAGTTTGACCACTACGCGGCTGCGCTGATGGAGGACTACGACACGGACAACTCGGGGAGCCTGGACTTTTGGGAGTTTCAGAAGTTCTACGAGCAGTGCCTGGCGAGTGACGACTTGCGGGCGGCGTACGCGAACGAGCTGGACGCGGCGGTGAAGGGCGTGGTATCGGGAGCGCTGAGCAACATCTTGGAGCAACACGAGATGGAAAACGCGGCGCTGAAAATTCAGGCTGTCCATCGCGGCAAACAGGCGCGCAAGGAACTCCAGGAGCAACGGGAGATGGAGGCTGCCGCCGTGAAGATCCAGGCTGTGCACAGGGGTAAGATGACGCGCAAGAATCTGGTTAAGCCACCGCCTCGTGCGTCGGAGGCACCCCCCACGCCGGAGCCAGTCGCGATGTCCGAGGAGGAGGAGCTGTCCGCGGCGGCGGTCAAGATCCAGGCCGTCCAGCGCGGCAAACAGGCCAGGAAGGAACAGGAGGAGCTCTTCAAGGTGCACGCGGCGTTTAAGAAGTTCGACACGGACAAGTCGGGGAGCCTGGAGATACCCGAGCTGTACAATGTCCTGCAAGAGATTGGAGTCAACCTCGACCAGGACACCTTTGACGAATACGTCGAAGCGCTGATGGAGGATTACGATGAAGATAACTCCGGCACGCTGGACTTCCGCGAGTTCCGTAAGTTTTACGACCAGGTACTCGCCAACGAGAGCACCAAGGCTGCGTACGCCAATGAGCTCGAATCAGCGGTGAGCGGTCTGGTGTCCGGCGCGATCACCAACCTCTTCGATCGGGCTGAGCGCGAGGAGCAGGAGAACGCCGCGCTCAAGATACAGGCGATGCACAGGGGTAAGAAGGCCCGCGAGCAACTCCGCAAGGACAGGGACGAGGAGGAGGCTGCCGCGCTCAAGATTCAAGCCATGCACCGGGGTCGTAAGACGAGGCAGACGCTGTCGCGGCAGAAAGAGGCGGAGGCGGAGGAGGAGGAGCTCACCGCCGCGGCGCTCAAAATTCAGGCTGTTCACCGGGGTCGCAAAACCAGGATGGAGCTGCTCAAACAGAAGCAGGAGGAGGAAGAGGAACTCACCGCGGCGGCTCTGAAGATTCAGGCCGTGCACAGGGGAAGGAAGACGCGGATGGACCTCCTCAAGGAACGCCAGGAGAAGGAGGAGTTGGAAGCCGCGGCTCTGAAGATCCAGGCTGTGCACAGGGGTCGCAAGACTCGCATGGAACTTCTCAAAGAAAAACAGGAACAGGAGGAGCTCGAGGCTGCTGCGCTCAAGATCCAGGCGGTGCACAGAGGTCGCAAGACCAGGATGGAGATGCTCAGGGAGAAGCAAGAGAAGGAGGAGCTCGAGGCTGCGGCTCTGAAGATCCAGGCTGTCCACCGCGGCAGAAAGACTCGCATGGATCTCCTCAAGGAGAAGCAGGAACAAGAGGAGATGGAGGCTGCGGCTCTGAAAATCCAGGCTGTGCACCGCGGCAAGAAGACCCGTATGGACCTCCTCAAGGAAAAACAGGAGAGGGAGGAGAGGGAGGAGATGGAGGCTGCGGCTCTGAAGATCCAGGCTGTGCACAGAGGCAAGAAAACCCGGATGGACCTTCTCAAGGAGAAGCAGGAGAGGGAGGAACAAGAGGAGATGGAGGCTGCCGCGCTCAAGATCCAGGCCGTCCACAGGGGCAAGAAGACCCGGATGGACCTCCTCAAGGAAAAACAGGAACGCCAGGAGCTCGAGGCTGCGGCGGTCAAGATCCAGGCTGTGCACAGGGGTCGTGCCACGCGAAAGAACGTCGTCGTGCCGCTGCCCCTGGAGGTGCGCCTGGAGAAGGAGGCGACAGAGTCCGCGGTGGGGCTGCTCCGAGAGGCGCCAGCGCTCGCCGACGCGCTCCAAGCTGCCGCGCACGCGCGCAGGTTGCGACCCTCGAAGGACACTCCGTCAGGTCTGAGCAAGTACATGGTGAAAGACCTCGCGAGGAGGCTTCCCACGCTCGCGGCGGGCAGGTCGGGGGATCCCGCCGCCGGCTCCATGCAGGCGCTGAAACTCATCGCCGCCGTCGTTGCCGCCGCCAGGGGCAAGAAGAAGTCTGGGAAAGTACATCCCATGACGATGTAACAAACACCGTAGACGGATTAATAATACCTTCAATACGAGAATCAATAAAGCGCGGGCTAGCTACTCATTTAGTGGTTCCCTTCTCGAGGTCGTAGGAACCGCCCGAGGGACGGACGGTGTCTGGCTTGAACGCTCCGCCCCTGTACGCCGACGAGAGGGGCGAGAACGGAACACCCTCCCTCCCACCCTTCACCCCCGCGGGCTTACATCTCGCCCGGAACCTGAGCTCCATGGAAACCCGTCCCTTGCTCGCGTCCTGCCTCGCGCGCATCACGTCCTTGGCCCCGTTGCACAGCTCGGACTTGATATCCGACTCCCACTTAGCCGCTCCGTGCCACATGTCGAACGAGTCGAAGCACACAAACGGGTGCGTGACCCACACGTGCTCGTCGCTCGGTGTCAGCTCCGGGGACCCGCGCTTCATGTAGTTCTCATCCTGAAACTCGAACTGGTCCTCCTTCTTGCCCTTCTTGAACGAGAACGCCTTCATGATGATCGGCGCCGCGCTCAGCGGATTCTTCGCGATTCGACCCGCCTTTTCCCCCAGCGTCTCCTCAACGGCGCCCTCGTTATCTTCCGGTAAGCGAACCTCGTAGTCCCACTCCTGCGCACCGCGGTTCTTGGGCAGCAGTAAACAGAGCGGGTTCTCCCACACCTGCCCGGACGGGTCGATGGGCGTCCTCGCGAGCCACACGTTGTAATACCTGTACGAGTACCCGTCCTCCTCGCCGGGACCGCCGCTGTTCGGCATAGCCGCCTCCATCCAGCCGGGCTGCTTGTAGTCGATGGCGTCCGGGTCCCTGTGCAGCCTACCGAGTGGGTTGTACTTGCTCATGGTGAAGTCCGTCTTGGGCCTGCGCTGCATGAAGTCGATCGCGCGGTCCTTCATGTCGTCGCCGACGAACGCGACTCCGCTGAGCACTTCGCCGCCGTACGCGGGATCGCACTCCTCGGGGAAGGCTTCCTCGAGGAGCGCCCTGCCGGCCTCGAAGGCCTCGGGCCAGAGGGAGTGGTGCCCCGCGTTCTTGGCGCGGACGCCGATGCGGTCCCAGCCGTCCTCCATGGTCTTCAGGAGCTTGACGAGCTTCGGGTTGTCGGGCTCGATGAGGTGGACGAATCTCTCGGCGCCGTTCGCCTTGATGGCCTCCCTCGCGCCGTCGTTGACGAGGATGTCGCAGTCCACGGCCTCGTCCTTGTAGGGCACCGCGCCCTTGCGTGTGGTGAACTCCTTCGCGCGCGAGCCGCTGTCGGGGTTGGCGATCGCGGGCGGGAGCTCCACGGCGGTGCCGACCGCCCGCGCTCGCGGTGCCATGCGAACCTTCCCGCGAATGCCGGTTTTCGCGTTGTTGGAGAGCACCCCACGGCCCGCGATGCGGGCCTTGGCGCCGTGCGCCACGGTCGGCGCGGACGCGAACACTCCGAGTGCGGACATCGTGTCGAGCGTGGCTGGGTCGACGACGGCGTGGTCCGGTGCGACGGGTGTGTGAGCGTCAGGAGACCAATCCAAGTAGGATATTGGCTCAAAATCTCCAGAGCCAATGAAAATGCGTCAGGCGGAGATCCCGGATTTCAGCAGTTCTCAGGAGTCACAGACCGTCGAAAACTGCCGTATTAGAATGTCCGAGACTCGTCCCGAGGCAAAGAAGAGACAAGAAGACACGTTTGTTCGAGAGAACCACGACTGCTGTTAGGACACGACACAACACCATGCGCGCCCTCCCGGTCATCCTGCTCGTCGTCGTCGTCGTCGTCGCGGTCTTCGCGAACGGCGTCGATGCGGGGTCATTGAGGAGGACCGACCCCGCGTGCAAGACTGTGGAGACAGTCCCAGACTTGGACCTGTCCGCTTACACCACACACGCTTGGTACGTGCAGCAGCAGCAGGTGGTGCGATACCAACCCCTCGACGCGTTCTACTGCGTCAGAGCGGAGTACACCCTCAACGACGCGGGCGACGAGGTGGAGGTGTTCAACACCGCCAGAAACGGCGGCGTCGACGGCGACCCGACCAACGCGCAGGGTATGAGACTCCGGGCTCTCGTGGAGGATAAGGACGTATCCAACTCCAAGCTGCTCGTCGGACCCACGTTCTTGCCACGGTTCACGTACGGACCGTACTGGATCGTCGCCGTGTCGCCCGATACACCCGATCCTGAGCTCGGATACGACTGGGCGATCGTCAGCGGCGGCGCCCCGACCCGTCTCACGGACCAAGAAAACGGTGAGTGTTTTTTGTGTTGTCTCACTGTTTGCCCATGCGAACTTTGTTTTTTTCAGGACTGTGCTCCACCGGGTCCGGAACTAACGACTCGGGGCTGTGGCTGTTCACGCGCGAGCCGATCGCGAGCGCGGAGGTGGTCGATCTCATGCGCACGACCGCGCGTGAGCTCGGGTTCGACACTTCGGTGCTGAAGCCGGTGACGCAGGAGGGATGCGAGTACCCGGAGTGAGACTCCGTCGGGTGAGGACTTCGACGCCGAGCGCCAGCTGAACCCAGCTTTCTATGTCCTACCACCAGGTTGTGCTTTGTCGCGCGTCACATGTGAAATGAATCCACATGTGATGTTAGCCCCCTGCACTTGAAACATAAGCACAACCTGGTGGTGGGAAGGTCCAGCTGACGCCCGGCGCCGTGAACTTTGACGCCGCTGTCAGCTAGATTCCTTCGAACATGTGCTTGAATCCACGGACCACCACCAGGTTGTGCTTCGTTGCGCTTCACATACAAGGCTTCATGGTCGGCGACATCCGATAGATGATCATCCTGTATGTGAGATGCCTTTTTGGTTGCAAGCACAACCTGGTGGTGGGAAGGTCCAGCTGACGCGCGGCGCCAATGCCTCAACTTTCAACTACGAATACGAACAAACGTCAAACTCTCTCTCGTGTAACATCGCCTACAACACTATTTACGCGACTATTTAAGTGTCAACCTCACTCCCAGCTCACTGCGTCGCGGCGAGGACGGCGGAGAGCACGATGAAGGACCCGATGAGACCCGCTGTGACGTAGTCCACCGCGCTCTTGGTCTCCGCCGCCGAGCCGAACACCCGCCTCTCGTTGAGAGAGTTGACCACGCCGTCGCCCTTGGGACCCTGGAACAGGATCAGCGCGACGGACGCGATGGCGATGAACAGCCTGAGGTTCTCGAGCACGCCGTTGGCGGCCACCTGGTGGTTGGACGGAACGAAGGTCAGTCGATTGGTGAAAGATTGGTGGTAGTGGATAAGGGGACACGGATGGTTGGACGGCCCGGTTGGAGCGCGACGTGGGTGAATGTTTGGGACGTGGCGCTCACCTCCGCGACCTCGTGCGCCGCCGCGAACGCGGGCTCGGCCGCGGTCGCCGCCGCGACGGACCCGACGACCGCGCCGACCCTCTTGACGCCCGCGTCGAAGCTCGCCACGCGGGTGCCCTCCTCCCCGGCCGACGCCCTGATCGCCACGCGCGCGCCGGCGCGAGCGCGGACGCGGCTCCGGATCGCGGGCGCGACCCGAACCTTCGCAACGTTCGCGGTGAATGTGATCGCCGACATTCTGTGCCTTTCACGAGTTCGCGCGCAGCCTCCGCGACGCGAGTTGTGGCGCGGTGACGAGGGAGGGTAAAAGATGACTCCGTCGCGTGGCGCTCCGGCGGCCGTCGCGCACAGTTGTGATATTTTCCGAGACGGCCCTCTCCACTCGACGAGGCGCGTAGAGGGGGCGCCAGGGGGTGAACACCGAGAGACGCGCGCGATGAGCGACGACGATCTCGATAGGTTCAACGACTCCGACTCGGAGCCGGAGCAGGCCGTCGCCGGTACCTCCGCGGGCAAGGCGAAGGGGGTCGCAAATGCGAACGGGAATTCTTCGCCCGCCGCCGCCTCTCCCGGTGGAGGCGGCAAGGCTGCGCAGCGCCGAGCCAAGAAGACGGCGGCGAAACGCGCGCGGCTCGAGCGACGCAGGCAAGAGCGCGAGCGGTTCCCGCAGGACAGGGACGACGGCGTCGGCTCGGGCGATGACGACGGCTCCGACTCCGACGAAGGCATCCCGGTACCGGCGCCAAAAACCGCAAAGGCACCTCGCGTCCACCACGGCGTGCTCAACGTGGAGGGCGTCGTGATTGACGGTAAGCTGATCCTGCTCGACCGCAAGTCCGGCGCGGTGTACTCGTCCAAACGTCGCGCCCCCGACGGAACGCACCTCCGCGTGGGCACGTGGGACGCGCAGACCCAGGCGGTGACGCGACTCACGAAAGAGGAGATGGAGGCGCAGCTCAACCCGCCGACGCCGGAGAGGAAAGGACGCGACGGGGACGACGGGTCGGCACCCGGGGAGGAGCACGGGTCGGCACCCGGGGACGGGGACGGGTCGGCACCCGGGGACGGCATGTCCCTCAGCGCCCGCATGGAAAAACCGCCGGATGCGGTGAGCCACGAATTTGAAGTCGACGCCGACGACCACTGCGAAACCTCCCCGGAGGCGCACGCGCACATCGTCAACTTCCTCAACAAAGCCGCGCAGGCTTGCGGTAAGACACCGAAGACGCTGGTGATATACGACCCTTACTTTTGCGCGGGGGGAACGAAGCGGTCGTTCGCGGCGCTCGGGTTCCCAAACGTGGTCAACGAAAATAAAGATTTCTACTCAGTGCTCGAGCGCGGGGAGGTTCCACAGCACGACGTGCTCGTGACTAACCCGCCGTACAGCGCCGACCACGTTGAGCGGTGCATCACGTTCGCGGCGAGGAACTTGTACCAGCACGGCCGGCCTTATTTCCTCCTACTACCGAGCTATTGCGTCAACAAGCCGTACTACATGAGCGCGTTGTTGACTGGTGGCGCGAAGGGGAAGGCGTTGAAAGAGGCGTCGAACGAGGAGACGACCCATGGGGGAACCGAGGAGAACGGGGACACGGAAAGCGACGAGCCCGAACACGAGTCCGGGTCCGAGTCCGGGGAGAACCCGGAGTTCAAGGTTCACGACGGGGGCGAGGGGCGGGTCAAGCACAAGAAGATCGCCACGAGAAACGGATCCGCCCGCCGGCAGACGCTCCCGTTCTACGTCGCGCCCGTCAAGCGGTACTACTACTGGACCCCGAAACCGCTCATAGCCGCCCGTAAGGCTCAGCAGGCTGGTGATGCCGAGAGCGGAAAGGCGCGGAGAAAGAAGAGCCACGTGGGACGTCTGGGCGAGCGAACGTCTCCTTTCCTTTCTTTTTGGTACTGCGGCATGGGCGATTCGCTTCAACCCGAGGCGCTCCGGTGGCACAGAAAGTTACCGCGCGCGGCGGTGGACGGGTACACGGTGGCCAGGAACCCGAACGACCTGCCCATGCACGTGCTGGACGAGTGGGATCCGCGAAGGGCGGCGGCGGTGGAGCGCGCCAAGGAGAACGGCGACGACGGGGCCAAACCCAAGCGGTACGCCGGTTTCAGCGGCCACAACTGCGGCCAGAACATGGACACGCGATTCAAGAAAAAGTACAAGGAGTTCGACAACTCCGGCGGTGGGAACGGGGGTAAGAACAACAACTGGAGTAAAGGGAAGGCAGGCGACGGCGGGATGTTCAAGCGGCCGGCGAAGAAGCGAAAGTACTGAGCTCGCGTGAGACTCATAGGAGAATAAATTAAAATAAGCGTTAGTCGACGGCGATCGCGTTTACTTGAGGGAGAGTCCCTTGGTGTTCTCGGTCTTGCCGGACATGAGGTCCTGGTAGAACTTGGAGGTCTCCTCGATGACTCCCATGGTGTACTCCTTGTTCATGCACTTGTCGTCGAGGCCGAACTTGTTCTGGGGCTTGCCGTCGGGGGTTTTGTAGTCCCTGAACCACACCCTGATCTTCTCGAGCTCGCCCGGGAAGTGCTTCTCGACGTCCTCGACGTCGTTGATGTCTCCCGCCTTGGGATCAGCCGCGGAGATGGCGATCACCTTCCAGTCCAGCTCACCGTCGTCGATCATCGCGTAGACGCCGACGGGCTTGACGGGGGAGATGGAGCCCATCGGCAGCGCGGCGGCGCCAATCTCCACCACGTCAACCGGGTCGTTGTCGCCCATGACCTTCATCGTTGGGTGCTCGTGGTTCGGGTCCTCCCAGGTCTGGGGGATCATGCCGTAGTTCCAGTTGATGTTGTACGGGTAGTCGCGGAGCTTGCCCTTCTTGGTGTCCTGCTTGATCGGCGTGAGCTCCTCGTCGGTGGCGACTTCCATCTTGGCCTTGGTCTCCTTGGGGATCTCGCAGATGAAGTTGACGGTGCCGTCGGCGTTGTGGAGGGGGACGTTGTGCCACGGGGAGATGGCCTTACCGTCCTCGCTGAAGAAGATGCGGAAGTCCATGGAGGGGTAGTCGCCCTTCTTCTCGGAGGCGTACTTGGCGGACACGGTGCGCGCGGCGTGGAACGCGACGCGGGGGCGGAACGCGGGGACGCGGAGGGCCTGCGCGACGCGCTGGGAGGCGACGCGGGAGGGCGCGATGCGCGCGGCGGGGGCGACCATGTTCACGAGGGCGGCGAGCACCATCTTAGCTGGTTGAGTGTGAGTGTGACGTGTGACGCGCGGTCGGTAGTGCCAGCCGATCGCAATCGGAACAATCACACCGCCGCTTCGAGGTCCGCCTCATCCACAAGCTTTCGCCTTTTTTGACAACTGTCGCGGTTTATACGGGACGTAATTTGACCGCCGTTTTTGAGTTAATCGTACTCTGGCTGTCACCGAGGCAGCCACGTAGCCATCGTGTGGCTTTGGTTCCTCCCGCCGATGGCGCCGGTGCCAGATTGCACCCGCGCGACTCGTCCAGTTAGACCATGTCCGCCGTCGTTTCCTTCACCCCCGTCGCGCTCGCGCTTCCCGCGCGCGGCGCCGCGTCCGCGCCCCGCCGCGCGTCCGCCGCCCGCGCGACCCTCCGCGGCGTCGCCGTCCGCGCGCCGGCGGTCCTCGGATCTCCCAGGCACACGCGCGGCGCGCTCGTGGTCCGCGGCGACGCCATCGACGACGCCGCGGCGCTCGCCACCGCCGGTCCCTCCGACAAGACCGGCCCTGCCGCCTCCACCGTCGTCCCCAAGCTGCCCCGCAGCGCATGCACGCGGACCATCGCCAAAGCCGAGGGCTTCGACCTCTCCACCACCTCCTTCGGGTCCATCGGCCTCGGCGTCGGCCTCCCGCTGCTCATGTCCGGCATGCTCGGCTACTTCAACGTCATCCCCACCGGCTCCATCTCCGCCCTCCTCCTCATCTACGGCTTTATCATCTCCCTCATCGGCTTCGCGCTCCAGTACGCCAAGCTCGAGCCGCTCGAGTGCGTCACCTACGAAGACGCCGCCGCGCTGAGAGAAGCGCAAACCACCGGCATCCTCACCCAGGTCCGCAACGACGTCACGCGGTACAGGTACGGTGACGAGCAGCACCTCGAGGAGGGGCTCGCGATCATCTTCAGGTACAACCGCCCCGGCGGGCTGCGCAAGAACCAGGCGCCCACGCTCACCGGCCTCTCCGAGCAGGTCATCGTCGACCGCTACGCGCTGGTGCTCAAGTTTGACTCGCCGAAGATGGAGCTCAGCGAGTGGACGGACAGGCGGGAGAAGATCCAGGGGTTCTTCGGCCCCGGGGTGACCTGCGGTATCACCGAGGTGGGCGAAGGTGCGGTGGAGGTGGAGCTCGTGAGCGACGGGTCCGACGCGTCCGGGCCCGGGAACGGTATGGAGGACATGGAGGTGCTCCCGCCCCTCATGCCCGGGCTGCCCCCGCGCTACGTGAAGAAGGGATCCGTGTGAGGTCCCATCCGTGTGATTGCCGCCTTCAAAATAGACCTCACTTGCCCGTATAATACACGCCAATAAACCGCTGCTTAACATCCGCGTTCGGTCTCGACAAACGCGTTCCCCTCACCCTGCGCCGAGCAAAGTTAACTGAAACGTCCCGATAATAATTCCCAAATATCATCGCGCGAACGATGGCGACCGTCGTGGTGCTGACCACGACGAGGCGCGGGTTGGGCCCGGATCGACCCGGCGACGATAAAGAGGGAAGACCATCCACGACGCGTGCGCTCGTCGGGGCGCTCTTGGGTCACGAAGACGACGTCGGGGGCTCGGCGGCCACATCGACTCGCGACGGCTGGGAGGACGCGGGAACGCCGTCGTGGCGGGACGCGCTCGTCTCCGCGCGCGCGGCTCTCGACACATCCGGCGCGCGCGATACGACCGTCACGCTCTCATCCACCCGGGATCTCCCACTGGACGGACGCGTCGCGGTCACGCATCCCGTGTGCGCCGAGCACGGGACGAGGCGCGCGCTCTTCGTCGGCGACGGAACCGACGCGCGATGGGCGCGCGACGCCCTCACGACCGGGCTCGACCCGAACACCAGGTTCGACCCAAACGACGGCACCAGAGTGATCGCCGACGACGACGCGACGCGTGAGGCTCTCGTCGACGCGATGCGATGGCTCGCGCGGGACACCCGGAGCGGAGACTCCGCGCTCATGCACGTCTCCGGATGTGCATCGCCGAAGATCACCCGCGAAGACGTTCGCGAGTACCTCGTGCGCGGGATGCCCCGGGGCGCGTGGCTGGTGTTGGTACTGGACGTCGACGACGACGTATTGGTGCCGTCGATGCCGTACGTCGCGACGCTCGGGCCCGGGGAGGACGCGAGGCGGTGCGCGATGCGTCGCGACCCGAGGGATTCGCTTGCGGACGTGGACGACGCGGCGCAACGGTTGGCGGCGTCGTTGGGGACGTTCGGTGGGGACGACGGCGGGGTGCTGGGGCCTGTGGACGTGACCCCGAGGGTCGGGGGTGGGGGTAAACGGCGCGGGAAGAGGGACGCTTCGAAGGACGGGGACCCGGCGTGTTGCGCTGTGAGCTAGCTAGCGGATTTAGTGATGCAGTTTTTCAGATCCACATTAAAGGGTGTTGCATGATGGCTATGTACATACGTGCGCGCGTGAGGTTCGGGTACGGGCCAGTTTAGTACATGGCCTCGATATCCTTCGCGTATTTCTCCACCACCACGTTGCGCTTGAGCTTCTGCGTCGCCGTGAGCTCGCCGCCGGGCACGGAGAAGTCGGTGTCGAGGATGGTGTACTTTTGAATCTTCTGAGCGTTGGAGGTGGCCGTCTTGTTGTAGGCGGCGATGGCAGCCTCGATGGTCTCCTTCCACTTCGGGTCAGCCTTGGCCTCGGCGACGGTCTTGGCGCCTGACACCTCGAGCGAGTTACCGAAGAGCTTCTCGGTGAAGGCGCCGTCCTCGTTGGGGTCGGGCACCTGGCGAAGGGTGAGGATCACGGTGTTGTACTTGCGCTTGTCGCCAATCATCATCGCGTTGGAGATGCCGGGGAGGAGCTCCTTGAGCTTGTCCTCGACGGGCACGGGCGCGATGTTCTCGCCGCCCGCGGTGATGATGAGCTCCTTGATGCGGCCGGTGATGGCGAGCATGTCGGTGTCCGCGTCCACCTTGCCGACGTCGCCGGACCTGAGCCAGCCGTCCTCGTCGATGGTCTCGTCCGTCTTGGCCTGGTTGTGCATGTAGCCCATCATGACGTGGCGGCCGCGGAAGCACACCTCGCCGTTACCGGGCTTGTCGCCCTTGTCCAAGTCGATCTTGATCTCGGCGCCGGGGATGACGGGGCCGCAGGTGCCGGCGATGAACTTCTTGTTCTTGCCGCACGTCTGCGGGCCGGTGTTCTCGGACATGCCGTACACCTCGACGATGTTGATGGTGAGCGTGCCGAAGTAGTCGAGGGTCTGCTTGGAGATGGGCGCGGCGCCGGAGATGCACAGGCGCGCGCAGTCGAGGCCGATCGCCGCCTTGACCTTGGTGAGGATCTTCTTGGCGAGGAAGCCCATCATCGGGTGCGACTTCTTGGACTTGTACTGGGACGCCGCGTGGATCATCTTGCCTTGGCCCTTGGCCCAGGTGGAGATCATCTTCT
>Ga0302116_1000058_pt1 | contig 54620 bp, 28 predicted proteins | sample AG5_SCM_MG_FD_203124 | JGI IMG/M metagenome (GOLD analysis project Ga0302116, IMG submission 203124) | Marine microbial communities from Western Arctic Ocean, Canada - AG5_SCM | ecosystem: Environmental > Aquatic > Marine > Oceanic | place: Canada: Western Arctic Ocean | collected 2017-10-01 | reverse complement strand
CGTCGTCGACTTGACCAGGAGAGGGGAAGCCTGGAGCGCCGTCTCGTACGACTCGATGAATCCCGCAGCGCATCGAATCTCGCGTGCCGATCCCTTCCCTCGCGTCGAACCCTGCGCTGTTCTCACCCTCGCTCGATGACGGCCACGGTTGACGTACGACGTCGAGAGCACTCGCGGCGCCGTGACTGTCAAGGTGGTCATGCGTCCGAAGGGGTGCCTCGGGACGAAGTGAAGTGTGAAGTGTGCAGGGGAAAATAGAACATTTTATTTCACAAAGTCTTAAACAGCAGCATCACTTCATGTTGACGGACGTCTCCGACCCGGGCGGCACGGTTCGGAACTCCGTGCTCTTCGTCCGTGTCTCCTTGGCCACGGGCGACGGCAGCCCCGCCGCCAGGAAATCCCCCTCGTCGCCCACCGTCGGACTCAGCGAACGACCCCGGGCGCGCTCCCTCGACTCCGCGATGGGAACCGTGAGCGGCGCCATGAAGGCTGAGTACGCGTGCATGACGTTCCTCACCTTGCTCCACCTCTTCTTGGCCGCGATGTTCACGTTGACGTCACCGGCGGAGAGCGCGGCGTTCTCCTTGGAAACCGCCGCGTTTGCCGCGGCGACGGCTAGTTTCTTTTCTTCCATCGCCGCCGCCGCCGCTTCCTCATCCGTCATCCCGGGGAATATATCGAGCGGGAGCTGCCTGGCGATGAAGCCGACGGGCAGGGCGCAGAAGCCGATGACGATGCACACGGCCCACTCGCCGCCGGTCAGGTTCATGAACCCGATGGCGGGACCCACGACGGTACGGCCGACGCCCTCGATGAACGCGGCTTGCGTGCCGATTGTGAGGAAGATGATGAAGCAGAAGATGGGCGAGTCCTGGATGCCCTCGAAGACGTTCCACTCGGTGATCTTCCTGCTGTTGATCTCGGAGAAGATCTGCATGAAGACGAAGGTGTTGAAGATGACGGAGTTGACGCGGAGGGTTCTGTAGTGGGCGTCGCCGTCCGTCTCGTCGATGCCCAGTAGGTCCTGGCCGGCGAAGAGGAGCACGAGGCAGACGATGAGCTGGTACACCGACATGACGACGATGTTGCGCCACATCTCCCTGTTGACGAGGGGTGCGGATCTGCCGAAGGGCTTGCGCTCCATGAGGTGCGGGGACGGGGGCTCGGTGGCCAGCGCCAACGCGCCCATGGAGTCCATGATCATGTTCACCCAGAGCAAGGGAACCGCCGCGAGGGGAAGCTCGGTGATGCCGGCCGCGGCGGAGATGAAGTTAAGGCTCACCGCCACCACGTTAACGACCAGCTGGAACTGGAGGAACTTGCGGATGGACTGGAACACGTTGCGGCCCCACAGCACAGCCTTGGCCATGGACGCGATGTTATCGTCGAGGATGACGATGTCGCAAGCCTCCTTTGCGATTTCGGTGCCGGCGATGCCGAGCGCAAAGCCCACGTCCGCATCCTTGAGCGCGGGCGCGTCGTTGGTCCCGTCGCCCGTGACGGACACCACCTCGCCTAAGGACTTTTGCAGGTTGCACAGGGTGAGCTTATCGGCCGGGGAGGAACGAGCGAGGACCCTGATCTTGACCGCCACCGCCTCCTTCTCCGATTGGCTCATCTTGCGGAACACGGGCCCCTCGAGGATCAAGCCGTCGTCGCCGTCCTCGAGGATGCCAGCCTCCCTCGCGATGGCCTCCGCGGTGAGCTTGTTGTCGCCGGTGACCATGCGTACGACCACGCCAGCCTGGCGCAGGAGACGGACAGCCTCGGCGGTCTCTGGTCGGATCGGGTCCTTGATGCCGGCGACGCCGAGGAGCGTGAGGTTCGCCTCCGGGGGCTCCTCGCCGAGCGCACCGGGCGCCGTGTCCAGGTCGACGTAGGCGATGCAGAGCGTGCGAAGGCCGGTGGACGCCATGTCGGTGATGGCCTTCTCCGCGGCGGCGAGATCATCGGCGGAAAAGTCAGTCACGGATCCGTCGGTCTGCATCATCTTGGTGCAGAGCTTGACGACCATCTCCGACGCGCCCTTAACGTGAAGCCTCACGCCGCCGTTCATGGGCACGGCGGTGCTCATGCGCTTACGCGCGGACGTGAAGTGGTACCTCTGCGCCACCTCGTGCTTCTCGCGGCCCGCGACGTAGGCGAAGTTTGTGGACGCGGGAAGGTTTCCTTTCCCCGCCGTTCTCAGGTCCTCGACCATCTGGAGCAGGGCGCACTCCGTCTTGGACCCGATGTGATCGATGGTTCCGTTCTCGTTGTGCGCCAAGTTGGCGTCGGAGTTGACGCAAACGCTCTCGGCGAGCAGCGCGGCGAACTCGTCGGCGATGTCCTTCGGCGGGACGGAGTCGTACTGCGTTCCGCCCAGGTACGCGTCAGTCACCGTCATCCTGTTCTGCGTGAGCGTCCCCGTCTTGTCCGCGTTGAGCTGCGTGGCGCTGCCCATCGTCTCGCACGCCTCCAGGCGCCGCACGAGGTTCTGATCCGCCATCATCTTGCGCATGGCGAACGCGAGGCCGAGGGTGATGGCCAGGGGAAGGCCCTCGGGGATGGCGACCACGACGATTGTGACGGAGTTGATGAGGTAATCCAAAATCTCGACGCCGTCCCATCCCTCACCCTCGGATCCGTTGACGATCCAGCGGATCATGGACGCGACGAACGTGGCGATCGCGGCGCCGATGCCAAAGTTACCTACGGTCACCACCAGCACGTCGAGCCTGTCCTGCAGCGGCGTGGAGCTGGGATCAACGATGAGCGTCTTTAAGATGACGCCCCACTGCGAGTTGGAGCCCACCGCGACGACTGCCATGCGGCCGGATCCCTCGGAGATTGTCGTCCCGGACAATAGGAACGGGTCCTTGTCGTGGGACTTGGCGATGCCGATGGGCTCGCCGGTCATCGCGGCCTCGTCGGCCCTCAGCTTGCTGCCCTCGAGGAAGACGCCGTCGGCGGGGATCTTGTCTCCCGCGCTGACCTCAACTACGTCGCCCACCAAAACCTCGCCGGCGGTCACCGCGTGGACCTCGCCGTTGCGGACAACCTTGACGGCGTAGTTGTCCTTGATGCTGTTGAGCTGACGGAACTTTTGCTCCTTGACGTAGTCGATGTACGCCTGCAGGAAGACGACGACGAAGACGACGAGAACGATGGCGATGCCCTCGAGGTAGCCGTATTCCTCGCGGTGCTTCTTGAGACCCGCGCCGATGCCGAGCGAGATTATCGCCGCGACGCACAGGATCTGGACCGTGAGATCATCGAGCGCGTCCCTGCACAGCTGCAGGAAGCTCTTGGGCGGAGGATACTCGAACTCGTTGACCCCGAACGCCTCCTTGCGCTTAGTAAGATTCTCCTCGGAGAGCTCGGTTCCGCACAGGCCCAGTTTCGGGTCCGTCTTGAGCTTATCGGCGATGCCGAGGTGGCCGCCAGCCTTCGCGATCGCATCCTTATCGCGCTCCGTGACAGCCTCCTCGAGCTCGGCCGCGGTGAGTTCGAACGTCATCGCGTATGGCTGTGCGCGAAGGAGTGGAAGGGGCGAATTCGCCCCATTTTTGTTTGTTACCGCGTTATGCCTCGTTTATACCTCATATATCGAATTTCCGTATGGGCAAACATGCACAATCGACCTCACAACTGAGAAGACAGCAAAACTCGAGTTCAAAAAAGTCAGAGAGTTCGCATCTTGCACACATCGGAAGAGGCTCTCGAGGGAGGAGAGTGAGAGGCCGTCCGATACGAAGATGGCGGAGGACGTCCGGAGAGAGTTCGTGGTAAGCGCCGTGCTCGATGCGGTCGCTCCGTCGCACGCCAGGGACCACCTCCGGGCGCAGCTGTCGTCGGATCCGAGCGGCGCGATGGGGGCGTTTCTCGACGACCAGACAACGACGGTGCTCCAGGCGACGCTCGTCGGGGACGCCGTGACGTGCGCCAACGTGGTGTCGTTCGACACGTCGTCCACCGCGCAGGTGGTGCTCACCAAGCTGCGGCCCGGTTCGCTGCGCCCGAGCGATATCCCACACGCGGTGTCGGTGTCGTCGATGGCGCACTCGCCGGTCAGCGCCCTCTACCATCAGCTGCGGCAGGTGTACGGACCGATGCTCGGCGAGGACGCGCATGGAGCGTCCCCGGTGGACGCCAAGCTCCGAGGCCTCGTCGCCGACCTCGAGGCGGGTTGTCGCAACGTCATGCGGCTCACGGGGGGCGTGCCCGGGGACCACCACGCGGGACGGACACACGGACACGACCCGGCGGACTCGCCCCTCGAAGCCATCACGTCGCCGCTCGACGAGTTCTCCCTGTGGAGCGAGTGCGCCTACTCCAAGGACGTCAGCGAACGCACGCGAACAGCCGCGAACGAGGTGTATCGTGCGTTCGAACCCGTCAAGACACGGTTCGAGAATCTTGACGAACTATCGGACGAGGACGTGCTCGAGCTGGTGGATGAGGTAGGCGACGCCTTGGACGCCGCGTGGCGCGTGCCGAGCGGAAACAACTCCGCCTCGGGTTCCCCCGGCGGCCAGTTCCCCCGGCGACGCGCGGAGCACCTGATGCGAATCGTGGGCCAATCCCTCGTGGGACACGTGCAGGCGCGCTTGCGCGAGGTATCGCTGTGGAGCGATGGGTTCAAGTCCATCGAGGGGACGCTGAGGTTCGGGCACCGGTGCCTGGCGAAATGGGAGAGAACGGCGGCGGATCTCACCGAGCTCAACTGGCGCGAGGGTACCGGCGGGTGCCAACACTGGACAGGCCAGGCGTTCAGGGACCCGGAGCTGAGCAAGGCTCGCGAGCGGCTCGACGAGGTGTTCAGGATGCGCGAGGCGCAGGCGGAGCTCGCGGAGCTTCTCTCCCCGGAGGAGGTAAAATCCCTGGCGCTCTCCGACGTGTTCGGGCCCTTCGCTCACCTCGACCCGCTGCGTGTCAGCGAGTACACCGCCCCGCTGTGGGAAGCCGCGCGCGGCGACTACGACCGGCGCATGGCCCCGATCGAGGAACGGATGTCGCAGAAGCTCCGGGAGCACTTTGGAGGTTCGCTGCTTCCGTCGCTTCAGGCGTCGATGAGAAGCCGGGGCGACGACTCCGCCGACGCCATGGCGCAGCCGCACCAGGTGTTGAGGGAGGTTGCGAGGTACGCCGAGCTGTTGCGACGACCCGCGGTGGCGCAGTCCCTGAGTGTCGAGCGTAACGCGTTGGCGGATGCGCTCGAGCGGTTCCTCGGGGATGTCAAGTCTGAGTGCGACGCCCGAGCGAGATCCGGCGACGGACCCGGCGGCGCTGGTAGGAACACGACCGAGAAGGTGGAGGCTGTGGTTTGGGCCACGCAGGCGCGGGAGCGCGTCGCCGTCGCGCGCGAGACGTGCGCGGCGCTCGTGATCACGACGCGTGATACGGGTGGGAACAGGGTGCAGGACGCGGAACAAGACGCGGCGGGGCGGCGGGGATCGGATTCGGCCAAGGAGGCTAAGCACCTGCTCCGCGAGATTGACAACCTTCGCAAGATGCTCTTCAAGGATTGGCAGGAGGGCATCGTGGACCGACTCGGGGAGTTCAAGCTGGACCTTGGATCCAAGCTGATGGACCTGGATTCGTCGTCGACCGGTCAGGTCAAGCTCCATTACAACTCCGAGCTCGTCAGTTTACTGAGGGAGGTGCGGCAGCTCTCGGCGTTGGGGTTCACGATTCGCAGGGACATCGCCGCCGAGGCTGAGACCGCGAGGAAGTTCTACAGGCACGGCATGGTCCTGCGGCAGGTTGCCAACTTTTACAACAACATCGCCTCGGAGATGATTTCGTGCCAGAAGCCGATGATGCTCGACGACGCGGTTAAGTTTGAGGAGGTGCTCACCAACCCGAGGGACGGGCTCGGGAAGGTCATAACCTGGAACAACCCCACGGCGCTGGAGAAATACATCGGTAAGCTGCAAACCGTCGCGGGGGTCCTCACCGATAAGAACCGCCGGCTCAGGAAGTGGCACGGGACCCTCGGGGAGAAGGTGTGTGCGCTGTTCGCCATGGACCTGGTCCGACAGAAAGAGGCGTGGAAACGGGCGGTGAAGGAACTTCGATCCATCTTTGCCAACCTCGAGATCGAGTTCCGTAAGGACCTGCAGAGCGCGTGGAGGGTCCACTGGGATCACCAGCTGTACAAGGCGCTCGAGTACCAGTATCACCGCGGGCTGGAAACCCTAAACGAGATGCTGCCGCAGGTGAACGTGAGCCTGGTGTTTAAGCAGCGCAAGCTCCAGTTTGAACCCCCGCTCGAGGAAATTCGCACCGCGCACTACAAGCAGGTCAAGGACTTTCTGAACCTCCCGCTCGTGTTCAAGGGAGTCAGCGACGCGAGCGAGAAGGCTGGGTTCTTCCGGGGTATGATGGACTCCGCGGTGGGCGCCGCTGGCTGCGCCAAGGTGTACGACAGGACCGAGGCGCTCTTCGTGAAACTCGCGGATGAACAGAAAAAATATGAACACTGGGTCGCGCTGGGCACGGTCGACCTGGACACTTTCGTAGATGAGCGGTTCTCCGAGTCGAAAGAGTTCGAAGAGGGGTTCAGGCTGGTGAAATCGGCGAACAAACAGGCGGACAGGATTCCGCTGGAGATTAAGGTTGACTGCTACACGGTGTCGTGCCTGCCGCTTAAATCCGCGGTTGAGAAACAAATCAAGGAATTGCAGGACACGCTGAGCAATTGCCTGCAGCGCAAGGTTGTGCGCTCGAAACAGACCATCGAGGAGTTCATCCGATCGGGCAAGGAGCTCCTGGACACCAAGGCGCAGACCATCGAGGAGATTGGAAACATGCGCAACGACGCTAAGAACCTGTCGGCGGAGTTCCAAGGTAAAATGACGCAGCTTCGGTGGCAGGTGGCGGACCTCTCCAAGTTGCTGAAACAGTCCGGCGGGTCGGGCGCGCAGGCGGCGGCGCAGATTGACTTCTCCTCCCTCGACTCCGAATGGGAGAACCTGTCGACCAAGCTCGAGCAACTGGAGGCGCACCTCGAGATTCAGAAGGACAACCTCAAGGTTCAGATCGTGCACCGGATTTCGGATTTCGGGTCGAAAGCCGAGGCTTTCCGCGAGCGATGGTTCGAGTTCAAGCCCAGGGGAATTCCCCAGGGCGAGTCCACCCTCATCATGAACAAGCTCGAGGACGACTACCGGTCCCTCGAGGAGCTCAAGGAGGAGGGCGAGCGGCTCAGGCAGGACTGCGAGCACTTCTCGATGGAACGCCCAGAGTTCCCCGTGCTCGACGAAGTCTCAGGCGACGTCGAGGCGACGCGCGAGGCGTGGAGCCGCATCGGAGATTTCAACAAGGAAAAGAACGAGCTCGCGGGGCGCGATTGGATCCTCATCCGCGGCAAGCTGTACGAGCTTGACGATTTCCTCGCCAAGTGGGACCAGAAGGTTCGGTCCAGCGAGAATAAGGACGCCGTCGCGGTCATGCTGCTGGAGCAGATTGAGGAGTATAAAAAGGCTATTCCCGCGCTCAAATTTTGCCGCGGCGAGGGATGGGAGGGGTCGCACTGGGCGCAACTGTTCTCCATGCTGCGGTTCCCGACGAAAGGTCCCGAGGCGGTGACGCGCGAGAACCTGACCCTTCAGCACTTTCTGGACAGGGCGGACCTGCTCATTGAGAAATTGGACCAGCTGAAGAAGCTTCACTCGCAGGCGCAAGGAGAGGTTACGCTTCGCGAGGCGCTCCACCAACTCAAGGTTTGGGGTTTGGACCGGCGGTTCACCACCATCAAGCACGCCGTCGCCGGGCCGAGGGGCGGCACGGTGTCGCTCATCAAGGACTGGAAAGACCTGTTCACGGAGGTTGCAGACAACCAGAACCTGGTGTCCTCTCTGTCGTCTTCGCCTTTTTTCGCGCCGTTCAAGGAGGAGACCAGCGTGTGGGAGACCCTCATGTCCAACCTGGCCGATCGACTGAACCACATGAACGCGATCCAACGGAAGTGGCTGTATCTTCAGCCCATCTTCGCGCGCGGCGCGTTGCCGCAGGAGCAGCCCCGCTTCAGGCGCGTGCATGAGGACTTCCAGGGAATCATGGCTTCAATCGACGCCGACTCACTGGTGAAATCTTTCGCCGAGATGAGAATGCGCGAGGAACACCTGCACGAGATGTCCACGCAGCTGGACATGTGCCAAAAGGCGCTCGCGGATTACCTCGAAGAGAAACGTTCGATGCTCCCGCGGTTCTATTTCATCGGCGACGACGACCTTTTGGAGATTTTGGGGCAGGCGAAGAACCCGGAGGTGATCCAGGCGCACCTAAAGAAACTCTTCGCGGGGATTCATTCCGTGATTTTCACAGAGGGCGCCGGGAGCATCACGGCGATGAAATCCATCGCCGGGGAGATTGTCCCGCTGCAGAAACCCGTCATCGTCAACGAAGCGGTGGAGGTGTGGCTCGCGGACCTGGCTGCGAACATGGTATCGAGCCTGAGCGGCATGCTGATCAAGTGCCTCGCCGAGAAGGACTACGAGGCTTTCCCTTCGCAGATTCTCAGCCTCGCGGACCAGGTTCACTTTTCCAAAAAGGCTGAGGCGGCCATCTCGCGGGGAACCCTGCCCGCGCTTCTGGACGAGCTCCAGGGCCAGCTCCAGGAGTACACGTCCTTCGACGTGGAGGGCATGCGCGTGATGCAGCTCAAGGTTCAGAGCCTGGTCATGGACCTGATCCATTCCATCGACGTCGTGGAGCAGTTACAGAAGGAGTACTGCTCAAACGTGGGCGAGTGGGTGTGGCAGCGGCAGCTCCGGTATTACGGCGAGGGCAGGTCAGGCGGGGTGCAAGTCAGGATGGACAACGGCGCGTTCGCGTACAGCTACGAGTACCAAGGCAACGCGCCGAGGCTCGTGTACACCCCGCTGACTGATAAGTGCTACCTGACGTTGACGCAGGGCATGCACCTCGGGTACGGGGGTAACCCTTACGGACCCGCGGGCACGGGCAAGACGGAATCGGTCAAGGCGCTGGGTCAGGCTATGGGCCGACAGGTGCTGGTGTTCAACTGCGACGAGGAGTTCGACTTCAAGTCCATGGGTCGCATCTTCACCGGCTTGCTCAAGTGCGGCGCGTGGGGTTGTTTCGACGAGTTTAACCGCCTGGAAGAGGAGGTGCTCTCCGCGGTGTCGTCGCAGATTCAGACCATCCAAGCCGCGCTCAAGTCTCGACTGGATTCCATGACTTTCCTCGGGAAAGACATCGATGTTAACCAGAACGCGGGCATCTTCGTCACGCTGAACCCGGCGGGTAAAGGGTACGGCGGGCGAAGCAAACTCCCTGATAACCTCAAGCAGCTCTTCCGATCCGTCGCCATGACGGTGCCAAACTTTGAGCTCATCGCCGAGGTGATTCTTCTCGCCGAGGGATTCCGTAACGCCAGGGTCTTGGGCGGCAAGCTCGTCTCGCTCTTCTCCCTCAGCAAGCAGCTCCTGTCGCCGCAGCAGCACTACGACTGGGGGCTCCGTGCCCTCAAGACCGTGCTCGGTATCGCCGGTAAGCTCCTACGCGACGCGCGCACCGCCGCCGCCGCGGGCGCGGGTCCCCTCGTCGACGCGACGACGGAGGCGCAAATCGTCATCCGAGCCACGCGGGTCACCACGCTCCCGAAGCTCACCTTCGCGGACGGCCGACGGTTCGCCGACCTACTCAACGACGTCTACCCCGGCGTCGAGGTGAGCGACGTCAGCGACGCCGAGCTCGAGGCGGCGATTCAAGAGGTTCTGGAGGAGAAGCACTACGAAAACGTCCCCTCGCAGATTGAAAAAGTTTTGCAACTGCACATCGCGTGTTCGCAGCGCATCGGCATCATCATCGTCGGTCCCTCCGGCTCGGGCAAGTCGTCGCTGTGGCACATACTCGAGGGTGCGTATAAGAAGCTGGGTAGACCGGTGAAGCGGTACGTCATGAACCCCAAGGCTATCCACCGCCAGCAGCTCCTCGGGCACATGGACATGGACACGCGCGAGTGGTTCGACGGGGTGCTCACGGATTCAGCCCGGCGGGTGGTGAAGGAGTCGCTCGATCAGCACAGCTGGATCATCTGCGACGGTGACGTGGACCCCGAGTGGATCGAGTCCCTCAACTCGGTCCTCGACGACAACCGTCTACTGACGCTACCCTCCGGTGAGCGCATTCAATTCGGCTCGAACGTCAACTTCATCTTTGAGTGCGACGACCTCAAATTCGCATCCCCGGCGACGGTGTCGCGAACGGCGATGCTGTTCCTGTCGGAGGAGGCGGTGGAACCGTCCCTCATCGTCAAGGGTTGGCTGTCGCAGCAGCCTGAGGACGTTCGCTCGCAGCTCGGAGGCTGGTGCGACGAGTACTTCTTCCAGGCGCTCGACCGAGCCCTCGGCCTCGGCACGGTGACTAATACCACAAAGGTTGGCACGATTAAAAACGCGCTAAGCCACGTCGCCGGCGCCGACTCCAAGCAACAGTTCGCGCGCGGTCTCGCGCGTGGATTCGCCGCCAACATGGACCCCGCCGCGAGGAACACGCTGTTGAAGGACCTCGAGCGGCTGACGGGCGAGAGGGACTTACTGTACGTCAGCGCCGCATCCGTGGATCGCTACGACGCGCCGCCGGCGGGAATCGTCGATGGAAAATGGCGCGGCGTCGTCATGGTCGACGCGGTTGCGCAGACGCAATCCCTCGTCGTCCCGTGGCTCGATTCCGGCCAGCCGTTCGTGCTCGTCGGCCCCGAGGGGTGCGGTAAGGCGATGGTCCTCGAGGACTGCTTCGCTCGGCTTCGTGGGTCGTCCGTGGCGACGCTGGCGTGCTCCGCGCAGACCACCGCGGCGAACGTTATTCAAAAATTGGCGCAGTGTTGCGGCCAGCCCGTCGCCACCAGCGGCGTCACTCATCGGGTGCTCAGACCGCGTGATTCCGAGCGCCTGGTGCTGTACCTGAAGGACATCAACCTCCCGAAACCCGACAAGTACGACACGATCCAGCTCATCGCGTTTTTGCAGCAGCTGCTCACCTACCGGGGGTTCTACGACGAGAGCCAGGAGTTCATCGGGCTGCTCAACATCCAGATCGTCTGCAGCATGAATCCCGCGACGACCGTGGGCCGGCACGCGATCACCACCCGCTTCACCGCCATCGCGGGCATAGCGTACATGCCGTACATGTCCCGCGATGAGATGACAGAGGTGTACTCCACGATGTTCGCCGAGTTTACCCAAGGGACAAACTACGAGAGCCAGTCGCAGCGGCGGCTGCTCGCGGAGACGGTGCTCGACGTCTACGCCGACGTCACCCGATCGTTCAGCGCGGATGACCACAGGCACTACAAGTTCACGCCCCGCACGGTCACCGAGTGGATCCAGGCGTTAAACCGTTACGACGTCGGCGCGGTGGACCTGCTCGAGGCGCTGTACTACGAGGCTGGGCGGACGTTCAGGGACAGGCTCGTGGGCGCCGACGCCGTGAATAAATTCGATTCGCTCATCGCCAACGTCTTCCGAAAGCACTGGCGCAAGGACGGGCTCGGGTCCACCGGCAACGTGTACACGACCTGGGCTATCCCCCTCGATGAACGCGAACACACCATGGGCGTCGCCGCGCCGATGGCGTCCATGCCCGCGGATAGCTTCGCGGAACACGCGCGAGCCGGCTTGCTCTCTTACGAGCGCGAGGTTAAGGATCTGAACATCATCCTCTTCCCCGAAGTGTTGGACCGCGTGGCTAGGTTCAACCGCGTGCTGAGCCAGCCCGGCGGGCACTTACTGCTCGCCGGACGGTCAGGGGCTGGACGCAGGTCCACGGCGTCGCTCGTGGCGCACATGCAGCACATGGAGTTCTTCAGCCCGAAGATGACCCTCGCCTACGACGAGCGCGCGTTCAAGGTTGACCTGAAACGGATCCTGGCGGAGGTTGCCGTGGAGAACAAAGAAACTCTCCTCTTCATCGAAGACCACCAGCTGGTCACTCCGGCGATCTTAGAGACGGTCAACTCGCTGCTGTCCAGCGGCGAGGTCCCCGGGCTGTTCACCCAGCTCGAGCTCGACCAGATCTTCGGGCCGCTGAAGGACCGGATGCTCGCCGAGGGCACCGTGATGAGCCCGTTTGACTTTTTCACCGCTCGAGTCAAAGCCGGACTGCACATCGCGCTCAGCATGGACCCGTCGGACCCGGAGTGGCCAGGACGCACGGAGTCGAACCCCGCGCTGTTCACCCGGTGCTCGATGCACTGGATGTCGGAGTGGAACGCGGAGGGCATGCGGGCCGTGCCGGAGATGCTGCTGAGGGAAGTTTTCGCGTCGGCGGAGGAATCGGACGAATGCGCCGCCGTCGTCGAGCAGATGTCAGCCATTCAAAACGCCGTCGGCGGCACGCCCCGACAGTTCGTCACGTTCGTGGACCAGTACAGGCGGATCTTCGCGCAGAAGCGCGAGGAGCACATGGAACAGCGCGACCACCTCGTGGCGGGGCTGCAAAAGCTGGAGGAGGCTGCCGATCAGGTCTCCGACCTGTCCACGCAAGCCATCGAGCAGCAGAGGCTCCTCGCGGAGAAGCAGATCGAGGCGGACGACGCGCTGCAGCGCATCACCGTGGCGATGTCGGCCGCGAGCGAGCGCAAGAAGGAGGTTGAGGACTTGCAGGTGAAGCTCGGCAAGGAGGAGACCGACCTCAGCGCGAGGCGTGGACCGATCGAGAAGCAGCTGGCGGAGATCCAACCGATGATTGACTCGGCCCGCGCCGCCGTCGGCTCCATCAAATCCGAGAACATCAGCGAGGTGAAATCGATGAGGCAGCCCCCGGAGACCGTCAACGACGTCCTGTTCGCCGTGCTCACCCTGATGGGTAGCACGGACACCAGCTGGACAGCGATGAAACGGTTCCTCGGAGGTAGGGGCGTCAAGGATGAGATCATCAACTTTGACGCCAGAAACGTCACGCCCCGCAGCCGCGCGGCTGTGCAAAAGTTGATGGAGGAAAAGGCTGCCTCGTTCGAGCACAAGAACATCCTGCGCGCGTCCGTCGCCGCCGCGCCCCTCGCGGCGTGGGCAAAGGCTAACCTCAAGTACTCCACCGTCCTGGAGAAGATCGCGCCCCTCGAGGAGGACCTTCGGGAGCTCTCCGAGTCCCTGGACACGTCGCGGACTCGGATGGCGCAGTGCAAGCAGGACTTGGTGGACCTGGACAGGCAGGTTGTGGACCTCAAGAACGAGTTCGGCAGGCGAACCGGCGAGGCCGAGGCGCTGAAGCTGAGCCTGAAGAAAGCCGAGGATCAGCTCGAGGCTGCGGAGAGGCTGCTCGGCAAGCTCGGAGGCGAGAAGACCAGGTGGGAGGAGCAGGTGACGACGCTCGAGACGGAGCTCACGAGTCTCACGCGCGACTGCTTGCTCGCGGCGGGTTTCATCGCGCACCTTCCGTCATTGCCCGAGGACCAGAGGCAAGGCGCGCTGGCGCAGTGGACGAGCTTCCTCGGCGTGGAGAGGTTCGACCTGCGCCGGTTCATGTCGACCGAGAGCGAGATGCTGACGTGGAAAGCCGAGGGCCTCCCCGGCGATATGCTCTCGATGGAGAACGCAATCGTCATTCTCAACTCGGCGCAGGCTCCCCTCATCATCGATCCCTCGACGCAGGCGAGCCAGTGGCTCAAGGCACACGTCGCCAAGGACGAGAGCACGTCGCTGGAGGTTGTGACGATGCACGACAAGCGCTTCGCGAACAAGCTCGAGCTCGCCGTTCGCTTCGGCAAGACGCTGATCATCGAGGAGGTTGACAAAATCGAACCGATTCTCTACAACGTCGTCCGCAAAGATTTCGAGCGGCAGGGGCTTCGTCTCATGGTTCAGGTGGGTGACAAGACGGTCGATTACAACGAATCGTTCAGGATGTACCTGATGACGCGTAACCCGTACCCGGTCATTCCCCCGTCCGCGGCATCGATCATCTCGGAGGTGAACTTCACCGTCACCCGCTCGGGCCTCGAGGGCCAACTTCTCGGTCTCGTGATTCAACACGAGCAGCCCGAACTCGAGAAGCAGAAGAGCCACCTCCTCCAGGTTGAGGAGGACCTCAAGGTGCAGCTCGCGGGACTGGAGAAGACCTTGCTAGAGACCCTCGCCACCTCGACGGGTAACATCCTGGAGAATACGCAGCTCATCACCTCGCTCGACGAGACCAAGGCGAAGGGAACCACGGTGAAGGAATCCTTGGAGGAATCCACCACGCTGCAGCTGTCCTTGGACGAGCAGCGCAACGCGTACCGCCCCATCGCGGCGCAGGGTTCCAAGCTCTACTTCCTCACCCGCGACCTACGCGCGCTCAACCACATGTACCAGTTCAGCCTCAACTCCTTCATCCTCCTCTTCAAGACGGCCCTCAACGAGAGCACGCCGTCCGCCGCGTTGGAGAGGCGAATCGAGATGCTCTCCGTCGCGCTGCTCAGGCTCGTGTTTGGCCAGGTCAGCCGCAGCATCTTCAACCAGGATCGCCTCACGTTCGGCATGCACTTCACGCGCCACCTCGCGGCGGAAGACGCGGACGAGACCCAATGGAACTACTATTTCGGTCTGGAAGCCGGCGACGGACCCGGCACCCGGGGATCCGCCCCGAGCTGGGTCCCCGAGAACGCGACTTCCGCTTACGCCAACCTCGTCTCAACCTTCCCTTCCCACGCGTCGGATCTCCGCCTCAGCGACGGCGCCACGTGGGGCGCATGGATCGACTCGCCGGTCGCGGAGACGTGCGTGCCCGCCGCGGACGCCGGCGCGTTCACGCGGCTTCTCCTGGTCCAGGCGCTCAGACCGGATCGGCTGCAGTCCGCGATGGATTCGTTCGTGCGCACGCAACTCGGCGTCGAGTCGATCGCACCGCCTGCGCTCTCCCTCCCGCGCGTGTGCGACGAGGCCGATGCGACGACGCCCGTGCTGTTCATCGTCACGCCCGGTTCGGATCCGAGCCAGGAGCTGGAGGAACACGCGGAACGGGCGATGGGTCGGGGACGCTACCACCAGCTCGCGATGGGCCAGGGTCAGGCGGAGGAGGCCATGCGACTGCTCGCCGAGTGCGCCCGCACCGGCGATTGGCTGTGCCTGAAGAACCTGCACCTCGTGGTGGCGTGGCTACCGACGCTCGAGAAGGAGATCTACGTCCTCAAGGCGCACGAGGACTTCCGGCTCTTCCTCACGTCCGAGCCCCACGCCAAATTTCCATCTTCGCTCCTGGAGGGCAGCCTCAAGATTACCTACGAAGCTCCGCCCGGGCTGAAACGCAACGTCAGCCGCACGTACGAAGCCTGGTCACCCCAGTACATCTCGGACGGCAGCCCGCTCCGCGCCAAGCTCCTGTTCCTGCTCGCGTGGTTCCACGCCGTGGTGCAGGAGAGGCGAGCGTACGTGCCGCAGGGCTGGTCCAAATTTTACGAGTTTTCCTTCGCCGACCTTCGATCCGGCGCGGATATCATCAACCAGGCGTGCGACGGCAGCGCGGATCCGCAGTGGTCGCAGCTCCACGGGCTGCTGGAGCGCGCCATCTACGGCGGGCGGGTGGACAGCGCGTACGACATCATCGTGCTGCGAACCTACCTCCGCCAGTTCTTCAGCAACGAGATGACCGGCGGCGGCGGCGTTCGAGTCAAGACGCTCCCCGGGACGGACATATCGCTGCCAAACGCGAATGATCACGGAACGTTCACCGCTTTGCTCCGACGTTTGGACGAGGCGAACTCCCCGTCGCTGTTCTCCCTCCCGGTCAACGTGGAACGGACGGTGCAGGTGACTAACAGCAAGCACGTCATCACATCGCTGAGGACGATGGCGTCTCACGGCGGGACATCCAAGGGTTTCGACCGGAGCGCTTGGTCCGCGTCGCTCGGACCGCTTTTGCGGTCTTGGGATCGGATGATGACCGCCAACCCGGCGCTGAGGTCGGCGCCGGGGAGGACGGAGGCTACACTGGCGCTGCCACCCATCGACGCGTTCGTGGAGCTGGAGCAGGTCCGCGGGCACCACGCCGTGTCTGAGGTTGACGGGACTCTCCAGGCGCTGGCCCAAGTGTTAGCCGGCGAGTCGCTCCTGACGCCGGCTATATTCACCGCGGGTCGTCAGCTGATGGAGGATACGGTACCCCCGGAGTGGGAGAAGCACTGGGAGGGACCGGATGGACCGATGTCGTACTGCAAGGGCGTGGTGCACCGCATGGTGGCGGTGAACGCGATGGTGGAGCGCACGCGGCGCGGGTCTTTGCTCGCCGGGGCTGTCCGCCTAGAGGAGTTTTTCCACCCCGAGACGTTCCTCAACGCGCTGCGGCAGCAGATGGCGCGCGACGCGGGCGTGGCCATCGATACCCTCACGCTCGTCACCGCATGGGATGGGTCGTTGGGGTCACGCGGGGTACGAATCGAGGGCATGCGGGTGCAGGGTGCGGTGTTCGACGGTGTGAAACTGAGGGACACGGCGGCGAGCGCGCCGCCGTTTGCGACTGCGCCCACGTGCGCACTCGCGTGGCTGGCACCCGGTGAACCCGGATGCGACGGCCCGACCGGCGGGTCCGGCGAGCCTGCGCTGCATGTGCCGCTGTATTTGACGGAGGGTAGGGAGCGGGCGATCGCGGAGGTTCAGTTCCCGGTGTTTGACGGAGAGGAGGCTTCGAAATGGATCCTGGCGGGCACCGCCTGTTTCCTCGGGCCGGTGGAGTAGACTTGACGTCAAATTGTAATTTATTCATTCGAATTCAAGCGAAGAGATCAGTCCTGGGTCGCGCGGGAGTAGGCGCACCGTCTCAAGCCGGGCTCGGGCGGGATGCCCAAACGCGGTAATCTTCGCAAGAAGACGTCGGACGACGACGGCGAGGATGCCGGCGCGGGAGCCGACGACGCTCCCGCGATCGTCCCCGTCGTCGGTAAGAAATCCAAGCCCAAGAAGAAGGGCAAGGGCGACGGCGGCACGGCCCCTTCGCTGCTGAGCTTCGACGACGACGACGCCGGCGCCGATGTCTTCCAGGTGAAGAAGAAGCCGGCGGCCGAGGACGGCGGGCACCGTGTCAAGAAGAAATCGATGCGCGCGCCCGACGCGTTAAAGCCCGACGCCGAGAAGAAGGGCGGCGGGGAGTACTCGATCGACCGGCTGCGTGAGCTAGCGTCGGCGCAGAAGACGTTCACCGCGAGACCCACCGAGCACATGGATCACGACGCGCCACCCGGGAGGAGCGGCGCGGGCGCGGGCACCACGCGAGAACCCATCGCGTTCATGCCCCCGCCGCCGCGCCCCGGTCGCGACGACGATTTCGGCATCCCCGACGAGGCGGCGATCAAGGCGGCGAGGGCCAAACGCGAAGCGGCGCGCGCCGCGCTCACGTCCGCGGCGGATTACATACCCGTTCCGGGTTCGGATATCGACGTCGACATGGACGCGGGGGAGGACACGCGCGCGTGGGAGGACGAGCAGCTCCGCAAGGCGATGAGCGCGGGCGTCGGCGCCTCCGCCTCCGTCTCCGCTCCCCCGAAGCCGGTTGCCAAAAAGCAACCCTCGGTGGACGTGCTCGCGGGCGGCGCCGCGGCGCTGGAATCCCTTCGTGACGGCATGGCCAGGCTGGAGGTGACGAGGCAGAACGCCAAGAACGAGGTGAAGCGCGCGGACGAGGCGCTTAAATCGTCGGAGGCGATCCTCGCGAACCACGAGACGCGACTCGCGTCGGCGGGGGAGAGGTACAAGTACATGCAGGAGATGCGCGACTACGTTCGCGATCTCTGCGAGTGCCTGCGCGAGAAGGGCCCGATCATCGACGAACTGGAGGAACACGCGCAGCGCATCCACGAGCAGCGAGGCGCCGCGTCCAAGCGCGAATCCGAGGGTAACCTGCTCGACGAGGCGACGGAGGCGGAGGCTGGAGTGGAGGCTGCGCAGGCGGCGCTAATGCGAGGCGCATCCCGCGCGGAGGCGGTCGCCGCGGCGACCGCGGCGGCCGAGGGCGCGATCGGCGCGAGGTTCGACTCGCTCCAGCCCGACCTCGACGAGTTCGGCCGCGACCTCAACCTCGGCAAGAGGTCGCACGCGGAGAAGAGAGCCTCGGCGCGCCGGAGCCGCGTCGAGGCGGAGGGCGCCGCGAAGACTCTCGGCGAGGACGACGAGGACGAGGACGCGGGTGAGGTTGAACTGTTCTACAAGGGCCTCGAGGACACGCGCGAGGCGGCGTCGCACGTGATGCGCGACGCGGGTGCCGACTTTTCCTCCATCCCGCCCATCAAGGCCAAGGCTGAGGAGTGGAAACGAAAGTTCCCAAAGGCGTACAAGGATGCGTACATGCCCGAGTCGGTTCCCCAACTCTTCGCGCCCTCCGTTCGGCTCGAGCTCCTCTCGTGGTCGCCCCTCTACGCGGAGTCGTCGTCAAACAGGTCCGCGCCAGCGGGCGCCATAGACAGTATGCGGTGGTACTCGGATCTGTTCGATTACGGCATGGCGGGGGGCGAGGAGGGTGAGGAGGGTGGCGGCGATGACGGCGGCGACGGGAACCTCGTCCCGACTCTGATTGAGAAACTCGTCGCGCCCGTCGTCGAGCACGCGGTGAAGCAGTGCTGGAACCCCCTCTCGCTCGATCAGTCGGTTCGACTCGCGCACGTCGTCAAGGAGATGCTGGTGTACCTCGAGCCGGGTGAGTGCGAGGCCATGCGACGGATCCTATCGTGTGTACGGGCCAAACTGAGCGAGTGCGTGGAGTCGCGATGCGAAATCCCGGCGTGGGCGCCGGTGGTCACGGCGGCTGCGCCCATGGCGGAGAGCCACGCCCGCCGGCGTTTCGGTGTCGCGGTGCGGTGCCTGCGAGTGGTGATCGCGTGGGACGGCGTGTTGCCGACGTCCGAGCTGAGGTCTCTGGCGTGCGATCGGATCGTAGCCGGGTTTATGTCGCCGCGTCTTCGCCTACTCCTGGCGCAACCGGGTGAGTGTCTGGCGCGAATCGAGCGACTGATCGCCGCGATACCGCCCGACTGGCTCACCCACTCGAGCGTGAAGGTCGTGAGGGACGTGGCGTCGACGCTCGGGCAGGCGGTCCGATCGCAGCCGGAGGCGCACGGCGCGGCGGCGGTTGAAGCGGACGGGGGCGGCGGCAAGGCTCTCGACCAGGCGGCTCTCGTGCGGGTTCTCGCCACCCTCGGCGACTCGGTCGAGTCCGCGGCGGTGGCGAGTCTGTTTGGCGTGAAATGACGCTTCACGTGCGTTATTATAGTTATTAGAACACTTACACGCAGATCGGAATACACACATCTTAGTCGTATAGGAAGTACTCCACCTCGAGGTCCCTCACGGGCGCCGAGCGCATGCTCCGCGCCACGTGCTCCAGCAGCATGCGGGTGCGCTCCTCGAGGCCCATCGGGAACGCGCCCGTCGGATCGGGGTTGAAGCGGACAATCTTCAGCTTGACGCCGAGGGTCGTCTGCAGCTCCTGCATGCGCTTCTCCTCCGCGCGCCAGCTGTAGTGCTTACCCCGGCGATGCGCGAACTCGTCAACCTCGATGACCAAGCCCCATATGTCTCCGTCCCGCTCCATCTCGATCACGATATCCGGCTTGATGCGCCGCTTCTTCGCCTGCACCGCGTAGTTGTAGCGCATGTCCCGTACCAACCCGCGAGCCTCCGCCCAGCCCTCGTTGTCGTCATCGCACCTTTTCCACCAGTCCTCGATGTGCGTGAAAACAAACTGCTGCTTCTCCTCGTACGTCGACGAGCTCCTGCCCCAGCCACCCACGACGGGAACCTTAGCGTTTGTGTCGTTAGCGTTGGCATTTACGTCCCCCTCCGGCTCTCCCGTCTCCTCGTACGCGTCGTCGTCCGCGTCGCCCATCCACATCACGCTGACCTGCGCACCCTTACCGACCGGTTGGTCCATCTCCCGCGCGAAATCACTCTCCCGCGCCGCCCGCGCGGCGTGTACGAGCGCCCAAGGTGACGCGTTCTCGCGGACGTGAAACGACCGAACGCCCCCGCCGCCCGTCTTCGACTCCTTCTTCTTCGGATCCCAGTTGAACCCCAACGCGTCCAGGGTGGCGTATCGTTCATCGCTCAACTTACCGCCTCTGCACTGCATCCGCTGGTGCTTGACCCAGCTCCCTAGACTCGGGTTATGCCTCCAAGTCGCCGGAACGTTGCAGTGCCCGTGCGCCTCCCGAAACAAACGCAGCTCGTCCACCCGCTCGCCCCATGTCATCCTCGACGCGGACCTGAGGTCCACGCCGATGGACTCCAGCCGTACCCTACGCGCATCCGCCAGCTTACCCTTGGCGAAGCTGCGACGCTGTTCGTGGAGCCACCTGTGCAGCTTGGTGTCGCCGCTGGGCACGCGGGTGTGGTTGTTGGATTTCACAAAGGCGGTGAGCTCGTCGAACCGTTCGTTCCATCGAAGCTCCATCCCGCGTCGGTCGGGCCTTGGTGTCCTCGGCTCCCAGCACACCCCGAGCTTGTCCAGTTTGACCTCCTGCTCCGGCGACATGGTCCCCAGTCGCCGACGTTTGCGCTGGTACACGACCCACTTGTTGAGGTCGACGAATGGATCCCGTGGGGGCACCGACACGTGCCCGTGCTCGCGCTCGAACGCGGCGAGCTCGGTGTATTTCTCGTTCCAACGAACCTTGTGCGATCGTACCGTCGGCGCGGGTTCGTTCGCGCCGTCGCCGCCGGCGGACGCGACCCAGCGCACGGGGGCGCGAGCGACGCGAGGAGAGCGTGCCGGCGCCCCCGTTTTCGCAAGGGCGGTTCTCCGATCGGCGCCGACGGGACGTGTCCCCATCATCGCGTGCCACGCCTGTGCCAACATGACACCCGGCATGTTCTCGTTCACCCCGACCCCGACCCACCGCGTGGGGCGCGAGACCTGTGACCCCGCCGGTGCACCCCGTTATCCGCCCTGATGGTGCCGCCGACTGTGACTTCTTCTCGGGCGGCCCATTTGCCAAAAGCGTGATTGCCCAATTTAGACGAGACCAGAGGCAGGGTCGCGAGGTCGCGACCGTCGACATGCCCCCAAAGAAAAAGGACGATAAGAAGGACGACGGTAAGGACGCGGATGCCGGCCCGGACCCCGCGCTCGAGCAGGAGAAGGAGATCGTGACCTCAGAGCTGGAGATACAGGGGCTCACCGCGAAGCTCGCGCGATGGCAGTCGCGGGGCAAGGCTCTCGCCGAGGAGAACCTCAGGCTCGTGACGCGGCTCGAGGAGGCGCGGCGCGTGATGGTCGAGAGGAACGACCCGCTGTCGCGCCAGCTCAGATCGACGCACGCGGCGACGCTGGAGAAGGAGTCGGAGCTTCTGCGCGCGGGGGAGGAGCTCGAGAGGGTTCGATTGGAGGGCGCCGAGCTGGAGAGGCGCGAGGCTGAGGACGCGCGCGCGCGACGCGCGGCGCTGGAGGACGAGCTCACCGCGCGCGAAGCCACGGTGAAGGAGGTGGACGACTTCGCGTCCACGCGCGATACCCTCGACCAGGAGCTCCGCGAGAAGAAGCTCCTGCTCAAGGCGTCGAGGGAGGATCACCTACGACGGGTCGACGACGTCAACACCGAGTTCAAGCTCGAGACGGCGACGATGCGACACGAGCACACGCGCAAGATCAAGGAGGCCAAGGCGCACATGCGCGCGCTCATCGACGAGCAGCTCGCGGGGACCACCAAGCAGACCGCCGCGGAGAACGAACGAATGGAAGGCGAGATCGCGTACCAAGTGCGAACCACGCTCCAAATCCTCGACAAAAACGAGGCGCTCATCGCCGAACACGCCGACATGGCCCGCGAGATGGACGAGCTGCACCTGAAGGAACGGGAACTCGCGGAGTCCAACGCGGTGCACGTCAGGGCCATACGCACCTTCGTCCACGCGCTGATGGAACGCGGCGAGGTTGACCGCGTGGACGCCGCGGCGGAACGCGTAGGAGACGCCGTCGCCGCGGAAACCTTCCCGGCGTATGCCCTGGAGCGCTCGCACACCGGCGCGCTGGTGACACGCGAACGGCGTCTGCCGAGACGACGCGCGGGAAAGACGGATGGGGCCGAGGTGGTCATCGCGCGGCGCGTCGCCGAGGCTAGGTTCGAGCGCGAGCGGGTCGGCGCGGCGGTGCTCGCCGCGGAGGCGGCGGAGAAGAATCTGGCGACCGTCGCCGAGGACGCGGCGAGACGCGCGAGGGAACAATGCGAGCGGTTCCTCGCGGCGTGCGTGAAGGACGTGGAAGGAGGAGAGGGTGTGGAAGGAGGTGGGGGCGTGGAAGGAGATGGGGACGATGCATCGCGTCGGAGGGCGATCGCGCGCGGCGTCCTCGCGAAGGCGATTGAGCACCTCGATGACGACGGATCGACTCTCGCGGATGTGCTGCGCGGGACGTTTCTTCCTCCTTCCACGTCGTCGACGGCGTACCGAGGGATCGCGACGACGGGGTCCGACACCGAGATGCGGCGGGGTCATGAGGCGCGGCTCGAACGGAGGGTCAACGGTGGTATCGGGCCCGACGATCGGCGCGCGGCGAGGGACAACGCGGAGCTCTGGGCTCGGAGCGGGTTCAATCAGCAGTACACGTTCACGTCCACGCGTCGGAGGTGAGGGACGGGGTGAAGAGTCGTGCGTCGGGCACGTCCGTATCCTCCGTTTAGATTAATCTTAGCCGAGTACATCACGTCGAGTACACCGTCAGCCACGACCACGCGTTCCAAGTGCTGTGGCGAATCACAGATTGAATCTGTGTTCACAGTGAAAATAACAATTGACCTTTTGGAATCGCTGGGCACCTCACTTACACCGCGCACGCACCGAGAGCAGGACCGTGGGGAGCGTTTATTAGGTCCGTCATCATGGAGGCTGATGCGATGAACTGGAGGGCGCGGATCGAGGCTTTCGCCGCCGAGGAAGGCGGCGACGACGCGAAGCTCACGCTGACGCAATCCTTGACCTCCGCAGAAAGGGCGGCGGTGCATTCCGAGTGCCGCCGACTCGGCCTGGGTTCAAAGTCCGAGGGTTCCGACGATGACGGGACGCGCGTGGTGACCGTGTTCCGTCGCGCGCCCGGATCAGCGGGCGCGGCGAAGCGAGGTGGCCGTGGCGGCAGGGGCGGCCGCAGCAAGCCGAACGGCAACTCGCCAACCGCCGCCGCTCCCCAGGATGCCGAGGAGGAAGACGGGGTCAGCGCGTTCGACGACAGCCTCGCCGACCTCCGCGACGCCCCGTTCGACCTCTACAAAGCGCTCAGGATCCCGCGCGCCGAGAACGGCCGCGGCTACTCGGGGGGCACCGCGCGCGCCCGCGCATCCTACCACCGCGAAGCCGTGAGATGCCACCCGGACACCGTGCCCAAGGGATGCGGCGCGTGCCACGGCTGCGGCGGCGTCCTCAAACCGCGTCGGTGGTGGCACCGGCCCCAGGCGACCGCGCCGAACGCGCCGGAGGGCGACGGCGAGTTCGGGCTCCTCGACGAGGGCGAGGATGACGACTTTGACGACTTTGCAATCGCATCCGTCCCGAGACGAAACGAAGACGCTCACCGCGCTAACAGTGAACCGACGCGGGAGGGCTCGCACGCCGCGCGCCTGGACCTCTGCCCGCCGTGTTACGCGCGGCACGTAACCTCGCACGTCTCGCAAAAGGTCACCTTCGGCGACGACGGCGACGCGGAGGCGGTGGAGCGCCGGGGGGACGATTTCGTCAAGGTGTCCGCGCTGGGGGACCTCGGGGCGGAGCGCTCACGGTACGACGCCGCCGCGTACGGTGCCCTCAAACGACGACGACGGATGCTCGCGCGGAGGGCCGCCGCGGATAACGCGCGCGCACTCGCCGCGGTGTCCGGCCACGGTGTCCCCGATGCGAACGGGAAGCCGCGGGACGAGGACCCGGAAGAGGATCCAGACGACGACGAAGACCCGGATGCGCCCCCGGACGAAGCCGGCGTCCACTCCCCGACCGACGCCGCGGCGCACGCGTCGTTCGTGGAGCCGGACGATGAAGATGCGAACATCGGGTACGACGACCCCGACGACGACGTGGCATCGGCGAAGAACCTCTCCTCCGTCACACGGTTCCACGCGGCTTGCGTGAGGTTTCAGAAAGTTACCGTCGCGTACCTGGCGTTGAGGGACCCGACGCGGTGCCGCATCTACGACGAGCACGGCTACGGCGCGCTGGTCAAGGCTGAGGCGTACGCGGAGGATGACGTGTTCGACGCGGACCCGTGGGACGTGTACGACCGGTTCTTCAAAGGGGAGGATGAGGAGGACCGGCAGTACCTTCTCCTTCACGGCGGCGGCGGCGACTCGGACGACGACGAGGAGGACGGGTCGGACGAGGACGGATCGGACGACGGATCGGACGACGACGCGATGGTGGAGGAGGCGCTGGTGCGGGCGCGTCACGAACGGTTCGAGTGCGGCGGCGAGGAGAGCGCGGCGGCGGGGGGAACTAAGGCGGACGCGCCGCCGCCGAGGCCGCCGGTTTCGGTGCTGATGGCGATGGGCGACAAGGCTCCCGGGGCGGGTGGCGCGGCGGGGGAGGAGGACGCGCTCCCAGGGTTGGGCGGGGGTGACGTGTGGGCGGCGCTCGCCAAGAGGTACGAGGCTGACCCCGTGGGTGAGAAGCGGAAACGGGACGACGAAGAAGACGAAGAAGAGGAGGATGATGACGAAGAAGAGGAGGATGATGACGAAGAAGAGGAGGAGAATGACGAAGAAGAGGAGGAGAATGACGAAGAAGAGGATGCAGAAGACAACGACCCTCTTTGATCCTCCTCCGAAGACAACGACACGCCTTGAGATACCAGTGCATCGCACTTAAAATGTTTCTAGCGCCTATTGATCTCACCGTTGCTTTCCTCATCGTCCGCCTCGGCTTTCACCAGCAGCCTCTCGCCGCTCACCGCCACCGCCGCCGCGCCCAACGGCGCGGTGATCAGGATGGCCAGCACCCCCAGCGCCAAGATGACCTCCGCCCGTTTCGTCTCGACGCCCCCCGCCCCGCCCTCGTGAGCGATTGCCGCGTCCAGCGGCAAACCCGCGAGCGCCGCCTGCACCGTCGCCTTCGGCATCCACGCCACAGCCACGAACACCCGCTCCGAGAACGCCAGCTGTCCGCCCCCCGCGGCGAGGAACGCGACGAGCCCGCGGACGCAGAGTCCCGCGACGAGCAACCCGATACCCGCGCCGACCTCGTCACCGCTCAGTCGAGAAACGTCGACGGCGGCGCCGATGAGGGCGAAGAGCAGCGGCTGCGCGAGATCGTTCCACAGCCCGTTCAGGATCGACCCGCACGCCTTGGCATCCACCGCGCCCCATTCACGCGCGGCGGCGGCGGACGCGACGATGACCGCGAGCGCCGCGCCGCCCGTCATCTCCGCCTCGGCTCCCGCGAAGAGGATCAGCAGCGAGATACCCAACAGCCACGCCGCTCTGCTACCGGGCGTCTCCCCGGTCACCTCCCACGCCTTTCCTCGCCCTTTCTTCGTTCCTTCTTCCGTGTCATCGCTGGCATCTTTATCCGGCGGGGTGATCGCACCCAGGGCGGTGCCCGCGAGGTAACCGAGCGCGGCGCCGGCGGCGATCTGCACGGGCGCCTTCCACGCCGCCGCGTTCGCTCCGCCCCTCGCGGTGACTAAGAACCCCGCGCAGACGCCGAAGCCGGCTATTGAGTACACCACGTCCACGCTCGCGGCGGTGACCACGAGCGCGGGGACCCCGGCCTTGACCCCGTACCCTTTCTCCTGGAGATTGAGCAGCGAAGGGATGACCACGGCGGGGGATATGGCGGCGAAGAGAAAACCCAGGACGGCGCAGTAGGTCCACGGGAGGTCGAGCGCCGGCTTGGCGAGGAGGGCGACGGTGAGGGCCTCGGCGGTGGACGGGGCGAACGCGAGCCTGGACGCGGGCCATCGCAGCCGGTACACCGCGGCGACGTCCAGGGAGAGACCCGCGCGCACCAGGATGACCCCGAGCGCGGCTGTGCGCATCGCCGAGGAGCACCGGGCGTCCACCGCCTCGCCGACCGCCTCGTCCAGCCCCGGGACGTTGCGCAGGACGAACCCGGCGACGAGTTGCCCGAGCAGCGGGGGCATGGGCGGGAACCGCGCGACCACCTTGCCCGCGAAGGCGGCGACGAAGAGCAGGACGTACACGGCGAAGACCGCCCCGCCGGGCTCCATGGACGGCCCGATGGCCAGCCACGACGCGCACCACCACGCGACGACGCCCCCGAGCTGAAGGAGCGCGCGCTTGGCCTCGTTGGGGGTGACGCCCAGGACTGGGATCTTCCACGTCTCCGTCATCGCGACGACGTCGTGGAAGTTCCCACGGTGCGTCGCCGAGTGTGCCAGAGCGTCGGACGTGCCGACTCTCAACTCGGTTCAAAACCAACCTGACAGGACCGCGCGGGACGCGAGACGACCGCAAATTTCAGCCACGTCGACACAACCATGAGCACGCTGGTCCGCGCCGCTGGTCCGGTGGCCATCGCGCGTCCGAGATGGACGCGATCGACGCGTAAGCGCGTCGTCGCGACGAGGGCATCCGGTGCGGAAGACCTGCCCGGCATCCTCCTCTCCTCCGCGGCTAAGAAGCTCGAGCAGGACATCGGAGGTTTCGCTAAACTCTTCGACGAGGACACGCCCACGCACGAGAGGCCCCCGACGATGCCCGTCGCGGGGAATACCCTGGACATCGCTCAGGGAGGTCACAAGCAGATGCTCGAATGGGCGGAGACGTACGGCGTCAAAGACGGGGTTCACGAGGTCAAGATGCTATCGCAGACCATCCTCCACCTCACCGATCCGAAACTCGCAAGGGAGCTCATGTTCGACAGAGCGGACACGTTTCCCGACAGGGGCGTCAACGCGATGGCGAAGTTCTTCCGCGAGGACAAGGCCGCGTTCGTCAACACCGCGGGTACGCAGTGGATGGCCTACCGCAAGATGGGCACCGCGAGCGTCAACGGTGGCGCCCTCGATCGGCTCGCGGGAAAGGTGGCGGAGCGTTCGGAGGCTCTCACGGAACGTTGGTCGAGGGACGCGGGCGATCGGAACGCGATCGAGATCGAGATCAGCGAGGCATCGCAGGCGGTCACGCTCGAGGTTATCCACGAGGCGCTCTTCTCCGAGACCCTCGACGTCATCGACGGAGAACGAGACGCGGTGGCGCTGGCTCGGTCCTTCCGCGAGTACAACGTCGCCAGCGGAGCCCTGCTCAACGATTTCCTCTCCCTCTACACCATGTTCGAGACCCCGGAACGGGCGCGAAGGGACGTTCACCGACGACGGCTTCGCGCGCATTTCGACGAACGCGCGGACGCGAGGCGCGCGGCGATGGCGAGGGACGGCGTGGACGCGGCGCCGCGGGATTTGCTCACCGCGCTTCTCACCGCCAGGGACCCGGCGACTGGCGAAAATCTGACTCGCGATGACGTGAACCTGACTTTGACCGAGATGATGGTGGCCGGGCACGATACCACCGCCGCGACGGTGGCGTGCATGATGGCGCTTCTCGCGTCGCACCCCGAGGTCAAGGCGACGGTCACGGCGGAGGTTGACGAGTTTAGGAGAAACCACGGTGGAGCGCTGCCGAGCTCTGTGGCGGATGCCAACTCTCTGGTTAAGCTCGACGACGCCATGAAGGAGACCATGCGGCTGTACCCGGCGGTGCTCATCGTCGTGCGCAAGGCGGACGAGGGTGTCAGCGGAGTGTTGAGAAAAGGGCCCGGCGGCGAGGTTGTGGTGCCGGACGGAGCCGGCATGTGGATAAGTCCTTACGTCATGGGGCGGCTGGCTCGACACTGGGGCGGGGACGAGGAGGACGTGAAGCGGTACAGGCCCGGGCGGTTCGAAGAGGCTCGCGAACGCGGCGATTCCCTCGACGCCTACATGCCCTTCGGAGGCGGGCCGAGGGTGTGCCTCGGGTCGCGGTTCGCCATGCTCGAGGGGAAGATTTTGGCGGCTCACATCCTGGCCGATTTCGACGTCGAGCTGGCTGCCGAGACGAGGGACGCGATTGCCGGGAACGGCGGCGAGTTGCCCATAGCGTACGCCGCGGGATTGATGGCGTTCCCCGAGCCGCTCAGAATGCGAGCCAGGCGGCGGGGGACGGCGTCGGCGTCTGGCCCTCGATGATGATTAACTTGTTTATGCGAGCTGCTTATTTTGCGTATTGCGTCTAATGCGTCTATGCGTGCATCGGATGAAACTCCTGGCGCTGTCGATCGGCTCGGTCGTTTCATCGGTCTCGCGCGAGGGCTCGGTGATGAGCCTGTGCCGCGCGGACGTCACCTCGACCGGTTCCCGCCGTCGGTTCGCCGGAGCCTCCGTCCTTTGCAAACTAAGTTAGATGGTACACTCGGGGCACTCAGCCGCGGCCATCACCTCCGCGACGGGCGCGTGGTCGGCGGTGGCCTCATCCGCGCGCAGGTACACTAGTTCATTACCCTTGAACACCGCGGTGCCTCCCTGCTGCACCGCATCGCGCGGCTGGGGCGGCGCGATCACCTCGAAGTTTTTCATTACCGCCTTCATCTTCTCGCGTCCGTCCGGGGTCATCAGCCCTCTCTCTTTGATGCGTTCGCCGGTGACCTTGGTGAAGAACAGGCGCTTGACCCCTTCCATCACCTTGGGGTCGAAGAAGATACCCTCGGACCCGTCGAGATCGCCGTGGAAGCTTAGCGCCCTGTACGCGTTGCGCTCCGGGTCGACGTAGAGGTTCTCCGCGGGGAACGGCAGAGCATCTGCGAACTTTTGAGCACCTTCAGGGGTTCCGACCGCCACCACCGCCAGGACCACGCCCGCCTCGTCAAACTGAGGCTTGAGCTTCGCGAGCTCAGAGGCGTGCTCCCAGCAGAACACTCAGCCGAAGTTTCGAAGGAAGGAGACCACGACGGTCTTGTCCGTGTTCCACGGCGTGGCCGGGTTCCCGGCAACATCAAGCAGATTGATGTTCTCGAGCGGGTTGGTCTTGGTTGCAAGGGCGGGCACGGCGGACGACGCAGCCGCGCGCACCGGCGCGACCTGGACGCGACCACGGGAGGTAGACCCGCGGCCCGCGCGAAGGGCGCGGGGCCGGGCCGTGAGCGACGTCGTCAGCGCGACGCAGCTCATCGTCTCTCTCTATGGCTTGAAAACGTCGCGTCGCTCGGATGAAAAGTGACCTGACAAGTGGACAAACGGAGATCTCACCACAGACGAACACGTCGCATTTCATTGACTCGTGTTTTGACGGTTTAAAATAACTGGAAAAACGCAGTCAGAGTACGTGGAGCCGGACTGGATTGACATCTGCGGCTCTCAGCACTTTTCACGGCCATTCCGTGAGGCCTAGAGGCGGCAGGAAGCAACCACACGGGCGAGGATGAGCGCCAAGGAAGGCAAGTCCGAGGTGGCCACCGCGGATGTCTCCCTCGCGATCGTCCCGGTTGAGAAGGATACCGCGATGAAGGCCGCCGCCGGTATCGTATCGGGCGCGGCGGAACCCGCCCCCATCGTGGCGGCCAGGTACCGCGATCCCGTCAAGTGGAGGATACCGCCCAGCTGCGGGCAGCAGGTGTTCTTCACGCACGTCACCCCGCTCATCAGCACCGGGCACATTCGCAGGCTCGAGCCCGAGGATCTGTGCCACCTCCCCGAACTGGACAGCAAGGACCTCGCGTTCAAGTTCGACAGGGACTGGGCGGAGGAGCGAAGCAAGCACCCGGAGAAGCCCTCGCTGGTCCGCGCGTGCCTCGTGGGCAGCCGGGGCACGCTCATCTACACCGGCATCCTCTACACCATCGCCCAGGCGACTCTGTTCAGCGGGCCGGTGCTCCTCCGCCTCATCGTCGAGGCGCTGGAGTGCAGGGCGGCGGGCGGCGCCAGCTGCCCCACCAACCAAGACCTCTACTACTACGCCCTGTTCCTGACTCTCGCGGGCGTGGTGCAGAATTTGTGCCAGGCGCAGCAGGATTACACCATGCAGCGCCTCGGCGTCCGCGTGCGCAACCGTTTGATGTGTGCGCTGTACCGCAAGGTCCTCAAGCTCTCGCCGCTCGGTCTGCAAGAGGAGACCACCGGTAAGATCGTCACGCTGATGTCCAACGACGTCAACAAACTCCAAGACGTGTTCCAGCTCCTGCACAACATCTGGGGAGCGCCGATTTTCATAATCGCAGCCTTCGCCATGCTCTACGACGTCATCCAGTGGTCCACGTTCATCGGATTCCTTTGCATCATCGTCGCCGCGCCGTTTACGTTCATGGTGGCCAAGACCCTGTTCGCCATCCGCCTCAAGCTGCTCAAGACGGCGGAGGGGCGCATCAACATCCTCAGCGAGGTCATCAACGGCATGCGCGTCATCAAGTACTACGCCTGGGAGAAGTCCTTCAAGGAACGCGCGCAGGAGATCAGGAACAAGGAGGTCAAGCTCATCTGGGCGTCCCAGAAGGTAGGCGCGCTCTTCGGCGTGGCGCTCTTCTCCACCCCCATCTTCATCGCGGTGTGCTCGCTCGGGTCCTACTCCCTCGCGGGCAACACCCTCACCGCGTCCACCGCGTACACCGCCCTCGCGCTGTTCAACATGCTCCGATTCCCCCTCATCCTGGTGCCGTTCCTGCTCACGAACCTGCTCAACGCCCTGAGTGCGGTGCAGCGTCTCGGAGCCTTTCTGCTCCAGGACGAGACGGACAAGGTGGAGCCGGACATGTCCGAGCCCGGCCGCGTTCGTGTCGCCGCCGGTGACTTCAAGTGGCCCGCCGTGCAGAAGAAGCCGGAGGAGCCCAAGAAGGGTCCCCCGGGCAAAGGCGGCAAGAAACCCAAGAAGGGTGAAGAGCCCAAGAAGGCTGACGACGCCGAGGAGGTTGAGGTTCCCGCCGAGGAACCCGAGCAGCCCCCTTTCGAGCTCGCCGGCGTCGACCTGGACCTCGCCCCCGGCTCGCTCACCATGGTCATCGGACGAGTGGGCTGCGGCAAGTCCACGCTGCTCTCCGCGCTCAACAAGTTTGTCCCCCAGACCACGGGCGACATGAAGGTGAGCGGCCGCGTCGCGTACGTCGCGCAGACGGCCTGGATCCTCAACTCCACCGTCAAGGACAACATCCTCTTTGGCCAGGCGTACGACGCGGACAAGTACCGAAAGTGCCTCCGCCACTCCCAGCTCAACGCCGACCTGGACATGCTCCCCGCAGGGGACATGACCATGATCGGCGAGCGCGGCGTGACCCTCTCTGGCGGACAGAAGCAGCGCGTGTCCATCGCGCGCGCCGTCTACGCCGCCGCGGATGTCTACCTCCTCGACGACCCGCTCAGCGCGGTGGACAATCACGTCGGAGCCGCGCTGTTCGAGCAGGTTCTCGGAGCGTCCGGGGTTCTGCGCAAAGCTACCCGGGTCCTCGTCACCAACGCGCTGCAGTACCTCCCCAAGGCTGACAAGATCGTGGTGCTCGAGGAGGGCAAGGTTGCCGAGGTTGGCACCTACGACGAGCTCATGCGCAAGGGGCTGGACTTTGCCAACCTCATGGCCGCGCACGGCATCGAGGACGAGGGCGAGGACGCCGACGGCAAGAGGGTCTCCACGGACGGTCGCAAGTCCATGGACGCCGGCCGCAAGTCCGTCGACGGTCGCAAGTCCACCGACGGTCGCAAGAGCTTCGCGGGAGGGGAGGAGAAACCCAAGGGTCCTCCCGGCGCCAAGGGCAAGGATGACATGTCCGCCGAGGAGGAGCGTTCCGTGGGCAACGTGGGCGGCCGCGTGTACATGGCGCTGTACAACGCGACGGGCACCAACGTGTCCATCCCCCTCGTGGCCTTTTTGTTCACGATGGACTACGGCAGCAAGGCGTTCCTTGACTACTGGCTCAGCTTTTGGGCGGCGGACCGGTTGGGCTGGGAGAGCAACCACTACCTGGCCGTCTACTTTGGCATCTTCCTGTTCAACGGGATCGCCATCTTCTTCAGGTCGATCATACTGTACTTCTTCCTGGTCAGGGCTGCGAAAAACATCCACAATCAGCTCCTGGACCGGGTCATCAAGTTCCCGATGTCCTTCTTCGACACCACCCCGAGCGGCCGCGTGATCAACAGGTTCTCCAGGGACACCGAGACCATCGACACCATCCTCCCCGGCATCATCATCCAGTTCCTGGGTTGCATCACCAGCATCATCACAACGCTCGCCATCGTGAGCGTCGCCACGGGCTGGTTCACCCTCGCGCTTCCTTTCATCATGTTCGTGTACATCGCCCTCCAGCGGTTCTACATCCCGGCGTGCCGCGAGCTTCAGCGCATCGAGTCCATCTCTCGATCGCCCATCTACTCCGGCTTGGGCGAGGCGGTCAACGGCGTCGAGACCATCCGCGCGTTCAGGCAGGAGTCACACTTCATCCACCTCGCGGACGGGCTCATCCAGCACAACGCGGATGCCTACGTCACCCAGAAACTCGCGGCGGCGTGGCTCACCACCCGCCTGCGATTCCTCGGCACCGTCATCGTGGCGTGCACGGCGTTTTTGGTGATTCAGGGCAAGGTTGGCCCCGGCGTCGCCGGCTTGTGCCTCGTGTACGCCCTCGACGTCACCAAGTACCTCGAGCACGGCACTAACATGGCGAGCGAGCTGGAGACCAAGATGAACGCGGTCGAGAGGGTGGTTGAGTACCTCGACAAACCCTTGGAGTCTGACCACGAGACGGCGCAGAAGGTTCTCGCCGCGCTGCCAACCGCGTGGCCGCAGAAGGGTAAGCTGGAGGTGACCGGCCTGAACATGAGGTACCGACCGGGTTTGCCCTTGGTGCTCAAAGACCTCACGTTCACCGCGATGGCGGGCGAGAAGCTGGGCGTGTGCGGGCGGACGGGCAGCGGGAAATCTTCCCTCTTTGTCGCGCTCTTCCGCGTCGTCGAGCCGGCGTCTGGAACAATCGCCATCGACGGCGTCGACGCTAGCACGCTCGGACTGCACCTGCTCCGCTCCAAGATGGCGATGATCCCCCAGGACCCGTTCATGTTCGCGGGGACCATCCGCACCAACCTCGACCCGTTCGACGAGCACCCCGAGGTTGCCCTCTGGGAGGTTCTCGCCAAGGTTGGCCTCAGGAGCATGGTGGAGGACGCCGCCAAGAAGATGGACATGGAGGTTGTGGACAACGGCGCCAACTTTTCGCTGGGCCAGAGGCAGCTCCTGTGCATGGGCCGCGCCCTGCTCCGCAACAGCAGGGTGCTCATGATGGACGAGGCCACCGCGAGCGTGGACATGGACAGCGACGCGCTCATCCAGCGCACGGTGCGGGAGGCGTTTGCGGATTGCACCGTCCTCACCATCGCGCACAGGCTGAACACCATCATGGACTCGGACAAGGTTGCGTTCCTGGATAATGGCACCATGGCCGAGTTTGGCGATCCCGCGGACCTGCTCAAGGATAAGAACGGGCTGTTCACCAAGCTCGTGGAGCAGAGCGGTAAGAAGAACAGCGAGCATCTCATCGGTCTGTCCAACGCCGCGAAGGAGAGGAGGCAGAGCGCCCAGAACCTTCGCGGGGTGGAGGAGGCTGCCGAGGAGGCTCACCACGAGGGCTCGGATTAAAAGACGACGCCCTCCTTGTTCAAAATATACGCACGCGCATCAAACACTGCTTTAATACCACATACAATACGTAACGCTTACGTTGAAATAATCAGACTACGCCCCGCCTCCCGTAATACGTTGGGGGTGGCGGGGATCAGGCGCGAAGCCTCACGCCCTCTTCGTGCGCTTTCCCGACTTGTTGGGAGTCGCCTTACCGCCCGCCTTGTTGGGAGCCCAGGTATCGGCGAGCTTGATCACGGCACCGACGACGTACCCGCCGCCGATGGCGGCGGCCATCGAGTTCTCCCAGCTCATCCCCTGCGTCATGCTGCCCTCGTGCTTGTGGACGGCCCACTCCGATCGTAAAACCTTGGAAGTCAGGACGACCATGACCGCCTCGGTGAGGATGGACTTGGGCTTGATGGCGAGCATCATTCCCATGGCCACGAGGACCGCCCAGCACGCGAAGATATGACCGAGTCCATTGAGCGACGCGGGGCCCATGAGCAGCAGGATCGCCCCGCAGATCTCGGCACGGCCGACGAGCTTGGACCCTGGGTGAGCCATCACACCCGCCACTTTCGCCAGGCCCACAACACACAAAGCGCTCACCAGGGCGTAGTAGCCGTACGTGGCCGGGACTAGGTCCTGCGCCTTTGTCAAATAGGTCATCACCATCTCAGCCATCGTGGTGGCTTTCGTTTCGTTCGGATCGTTGGGTCTGCGCGTGCGGTCCTCGTGTGGGTGGTGTGGGTTAACGGAGGAAAGGAATAAAACAGTTCCCAGGGAAAAAGCGATTGCAACGACCCTAACGCTAATCCCGTGGAGCTCATCACTATCTGACTGTGGTTTTTTTGTCGCCTTGGAGAATTATTTCCAGATCTAAATCTGAGGCCACTGTGCTTTTACTCCGAGGCGTTCTGGTCCTCAGGTTTCATGTGGTCGGTCAACAATTGCGGCGCGGACAATTTTTTCCCGCCGACGTGCCTCGCCTCGAGACTCTCCCAGTTTCTCGAGATCTACGTGACGACGACCAGTTCGTCTCACGCGAGGCTCCCGCCGCCCTCTCGGTGCGCGGTCCTCGACACCTTTTTTCCCCCTTATCGCGCGTCGCGAGGAGCTGGTCCCGGCCTAGCCCCCCCGCGCGCGTCTTTTAAGGAGCCGGCGGTAGCGGCTCCCGCTTCGCCCGCCAATTAATTGCGACACCTGGCGGCGCCTTCCGTGTCTCCTCCTCTCGCCATGCTCAAGCGCAAGCTCAAGCAGTGGCTCGCGGTCAACGAACCCGGGGCTCTCCCGGTGAAGACCGAGCCGCCCGGGTCTCCGCCCACGTGCGTCACCCCGCCGCTTCCCCGGTCGCCGTCCACCTCCGACGTCAACAAGTACCCGAGCCTCAAGAAGAAGATCCTCGGGCCCAAGATGGTGGACGCCGACCACCCGCACGCGGAGTCCCCGACGACCTCTTCCAAGGAGAACGCGAGTACCCTCGGGAACAAGTACAGCAGCAACTACGCGTCCACCTCTGACCTCGCCGCCGCGGCCGCCTTCGCGACGGGCCTCCAGCCGTCCAAGCGGAGGCGGGAATTCGACGAACCGTTTCGGCCGTCGTCGCCGCTCAGCGTCAAGAAGGAGCGTTCCGACGACGGCGGCAGCGATCGGGCCAAGTCCCCGAAGCCCAACAAACCGAAGCAGAAGCCCAAGCCCCGGACCCCCAAGCCCGCGAGCCATCAAGGACCCCAAAGCCCGAGGCAGGCCAAGCGTGTCACCAATCTGGATGCCGAGACGGAATCCGAGCCCAAGGAGCCCAAGGAGGAGACGGATGAGGAGATTGCGCGTCGACTCCACGCCGAGTTCAACTGCGCCCCCATGCGAACGAGCCGTTCGCGACGGACGATGGACCTCGAGGACCGGCGCGACGGGGGAACCCCGGAGGACCCGGTGCACGACAACGACCCCGGGATTTTACCCTCGTGCTGAGCCATGTACGCGCAGTCTCGAACGAAGGCTGTGCCGTACGGGTTCATCTGCGGATTCCCCGTCCAGGGCGTGAGCTCCGAGCTCTACGGTTTCTACGAGGGTCAGGGCGGCAAGGGTGGGAGGCAAGGTGAGGCTGTGGTGGCGGCGATGAAGCAGTGGGGCGAGGGCGAGGCGGGCACCGCGGGTGGCACCGAGCTCGGATTTCCGGTTTGCAAGCGGGGGTACCGACCTTTCGCGGAGGACGGGGGCCGACGCTACGGCTGCCTCAAGCACCACGAGCTGCGCCTCGAGAACATGCGCCAGCCCCCGCCCAAGGGTGCCAAGCGCTCCGAAGATGGGCTCTACCATCGCCCGGGCTGGGAGAAGTTTGACCAGTGGACCTTTGGCGAGAAGAACGTGGTGAGCGAGTCCTCTTCCTTTTTATCGCTGGACTCCGCGGAGGAGGGCGACTTGGGCAAGGTTGCCGTGGACTCGCCCGCGAAGGCGAAGGCTGCCAATTAAGTCGAAACGGCGACGACGATCTGACCTGTTCCACAGCGGGGAACACGGAGTTTGGTCGCGAAGGACACCATCCATGACGCCGCGCGCGCACAAGCGAGTCGGAATCCGGCCGCACCGCGCGGGGCTGAAACGCGTGTCCTCATCCGCGACCACATCCATCCATCGTTCCCGCTGGAACACACACGCAAAGAGACGAGCGACCTGGGCAGCGAAGCAGCGCCAAGTCCTCGCTTTTATTATGTAGAATTAGAAACGAACCGGCGCGAACGGGTGTATATTTGATCAAGCTTAAGTTATCAATGCCGCGACTCCCCGTTTGATTATTAAAGTCTGCGGCGCGAGCTACCCTATTTCTTGGCTTTCGCTTTCTTCTCCTTCGCGGGAGTCTTCTCCTTCTTCTCCTTCTTTCCCGCCTTGGCGCCCTTCGTCTCCTTCGTCTGCTTCTCCGCCTCGAGCTCAGCCTTGAGCTCCTCCAACATCCTCGCTCGGGCGTTCTTCTTCTTACCCGCGGGCTTCTTCTCCTCAACCTCGTCATCCACGCCCACGCCCACGCCGTAGCCGTCGCCGCCAGCCTCACCCTCGTCCTCGTCCTCGCTGCCGCTCACGGCCTCGAACCCCTCCTCGGAATCGGATCCGCCGCCGCCCTTGCCGAAGCCGTTTGCGGCGGCGGCGTCGTCGCCACCCGCGGGTCCGAGCTTGTTGGACAGCTTCTTGATCTTGGCGACGAAGAAGCCGTCCATGTTGTGCACGTGGGGGTAGAACCGCCGGGACTTCTCCACGCTGGGGTGGAAATTCTTGCCGCGGTACGAGGTGAACCCGGTTCGGCCAAACTCGAGGCCGGTGGGGACGAGCTTCACGTCGCGCTTTTTGAGGATGTAATCGAGCACCATCTCGTTCTCCTCGACGGTGATGGAGCAGGTGGAGTAGACGACGTACCCGCCCGTCTTGGAGTTGGCGTCGCAACAGTCGATGGCGGCGACGAGCAGCTCCTTCTGAAGGTGCGCGCACTTGTTGATGTCAGCCTCGCTCTTGCTCACCTTGACGGAGCTGTCCTTGGCGATGACGCCGGTGCCCGAGCACGGCGCGTCCAGTAAGACCCTGTCCACGTGCCCCAGCACCTTGGGCAGCTGCCTACCGTCGTAGTTGCACACCGTCGCGTTGGTGCATCCCATGCGCTGCAGGTTAGCGACGAGCGAGGAGAGTCGCTTCTTCTGAAACTCGTTGGCGAAGATCATCCCCGTGTTTCGCATCAACGCGGCCAGGTAGGTTGTTTTACCTCCGGGCGCGGCGGCGACGTCGAGGACGCGCTCGCCGTCCTGGGGCGCGAGCGCCATGCACGGCAGGAACGACGACGCGGACTGGAGCATGTAGTGGCCGGCCATGTACTCCGGCGTCGCACCGATCGGGACCCGGCTGTCGTACACCAGGAGGCCAACCTTGGACCACTTGCCGATGGGATCCAGGTTCACGCCGCGGTTGATCAGCGACGCGGCGAGCTCGCGGCGGCGGCACTTCAGCGTGTTCGTGCGCAGCGTCACGGGCCTTTGCGTCTCGTTCGCCTCCAGGAGCTCCATGGTCTCCGCGACGGAGAACGTGTCCAGGAAGTATTGAACCAAAAACGTGTTGTAGCCGTAGTACGTGGCGAGGTCCGCGACGAGCCTCTCGACGTACTCTCCGCGGCTGCGCCCGGGCTCGCGCCTGGACTTGAAGTCCTGGAGCACCCTGACTATCTCCTGGATCCTGCCCTGGACGTGCTGAAGGTCCGGGGGAGCGTCCGGGTCATCCTCCGAATCCTCCAGCTCGTACACGTCCTCATCCTCGATGTTGAGCACCTGCTCCGCGGCGGCGTCCTCCGCCTCGCGCTGTCGTCTCGCGTCCTCCTTCCTCGCCTTCTTCTCGATGGGCAGGAGCGTCTCTTCCTCGGACTCCGATTCGGACCCCGATGCCTCGCCGGAGAAGTCCTGCTCGTCGGCGTCGTCGCCGTCCTCGTCCGAGTCGCCATCCAGGTCGGCAAACTCGTCCTCGTCGTCGTCGTCCTCGTCGCTGAACAGCTCCTTCGCATGCTTCGGGGACTTGGTTTCGATACCGTCGAGGGAGTCGTCGTCCTCCTTGGAATCCTCGTCCTCGGAGTCGTCCTCCTCGGAGTCCTCGGAATCGTCCTCCTCCATCTCGACGTCGAGCGGCTCGTCACCGGACAGATCCTCCTCGCCGTCCGAGTCGTCCCCTAGGTCCGCGAACTCGTCCTCGGACTCGGACTCGGACTCGGGCTCGGGCTCGGGCTGCTTCTTGGCCTTTTTCTTGAAGCCCCCGAATTCATCCCCGCCCGGCGCGGCCTTCTTGCCCTTCTTTGTCGAGGCGGACGGGGCGGCGGGCGATCGCTTGGCCTTCTTCTCCGTCGACTTTTTGCCATTGGCGTTGGCGGCGGCGGCGGCGGCCATCCCTCGGGTGGTTCGCCTCTTGGGAGGCGACGGGGTGGTCGCTGGGGGCGCGGCGCGCTTTCCCTTGGGCGGCATGGTTGTCCTCGACTGCGCCGTGAAGCCACAAACGCGCGGGGATGGGTGCTCGCTCGACTGCGCGTCGGCGGGACTGCGCCGGAGGGAACCCCCAGAGCGCATCGCTTTCACTGTTGCAGAGACTCTCGCGGCTGTTTTTTGGCTCGAGAAATGCCGATCAAAACGTCGATCGAAGTATGTTTTGAAAGCGATAAATTGATCGTGCCACGCTTTGGAATTTGATCGGAGGCGAAAATCGGAGCCAACCCAAATCGAGACGTGCTCATGAAAAAATAGACGACAGGGTTTTTTTCAGGATGTGAGATTGCCAATCCATGCAGATGTCATCAGAGTCGTGTCGGCCAATCAAAACGCGGGAATTCACTTTCGAAAAAAAAATCTTGGAAACCGAGCCAAATAACTCGCGAAAGTCGAGTTAACTTTCGAAAAAAAATCGAGTCTCCAACGGTGCGCGGGATGTTGAAAATTTTGTCAACTGTATTGACCTTTCTGTTGAACCGCGGCGGCGTGGCGGCATAACCACCCGCAGGCTCCGCATCTCCGCGTGACCGAGTCGTCGTTCATCATCATGGCCACCATGACCGTCCCCCCTGAGCAGTACATCGCGTCGCTCCCCTCCATCGTGGACCGCACGTCCAAGCAGGAAGGGGCCACGAAGCTCGCCAACCCCAATTTCATCGCGATCAAATACAACGCGGAGCTCGAGGACGCGAGCTGCTGCTTCAAGTGCAGCGCGTGCGTCGGCTGCCTGCCCTACACCCACTGCGTGTTAGCACCCGCGTGCTCGTACTTCGACAAGGAGCGCTCCTACCTTTACCTCCGCGAGGGCTCCCTCGAATCCAACACCGCGCTGGATAACTTCTGCAAGCCCATCTGCTGCTGCTGCAGTTTTGACGACAACGTCAAGGTGAGCTATTTCGACAGGGATCCGTACGCCATCCAGGGCTGCTGCTGCCCGACCGTGCCCAAGCTGGAGATCTTGGACCCCGGCTACATGATCTGCTGCATGAAGTTCGACTGCGAGTGCATCTGCGGCCCCAAGCAGGTGGTCATCATGCCCTTCGAGAGCTGCTGCATGGGTTTGTGCTCCAACAGGACCAACTGCTGCCACAACACCTGCGGCCTCTGGGGTCCGCCGAACGGCAACCCCATCATCTTCAACTCCTTCTACCCGCAGCCCAAGAACGCCGAGCCCTTCGTCGCCCAGGCCAAGCAGATCATCCCCGTCTCGCAGAGGATGGAGGGCCACAGCTCGTAAGCGCGCCGCGCGTAGAACGTCAACAAAGTCGCGCGCGAACCGACGCGATCGAATCGCATCGCGCTTTTGAGTGTACCCAGTACGTGTTAATAACCGACCACGCGTGGTCAGGACTATGATATATATAATATGACTTCTCCGGTTGACATCATCACATCTGGTTGAGGAGTTCGCGCTTCTTCGCGTCGTACTCGCCCGCGTCGATGGCGCCCATGTCCAGCAGTCCCTTGAGGTCCGCGATCTTCTCCGCCGGTGACTTCTCCGCCGCCGCCGCCGACATCTGCGGGATCGCCGTCCCACCCGGCGAGATCATCGTCACGTTCGCATCCCCGCCCGCGCTCGTGCCCGTGTACTTGGCCTTGGCGTCCTGTATCAACGCTCGTGCCTCGTCCGGGTTGTCGACGTACATTCGTAGCGTCGACGGCGCCGACCGTTTGCCGCCTCCGTAGTTGGCCACCGGGGAGCCGTAGGGCACGCCGAGGTTCAGGCTTCCCACCGCGCAGCAGCACGATAACAGGCCCGACGAGGCGTTGTTCACCACCAGGCTCTGCACCTGGTTCAAACCCACCGTCCCCCAGTCGGTGCCGGTCCTGTAGCACTGCCCGCACGGGCCGAACGAGGCATCGATCATGACGTGCACGTTCCTATCGGTCAGCACGTACGTGGTGCCCTCCGCGACGCCTTTCGCGGCGACGTAGCCGAGCAGACATATCGGGGAGAGGATGCAGAGGTGCGGCCAGAAGCACGGGAGGAGGAGCGGGACGGGGAAGTTGGAGCACGCCGCTGGTCCCCGAGAATCCTTCGGCACTCTCCAGACAGTCAGGATGGTTTCGTTCGGGTCGCATCGCTCGGCCGCTTTGTAGAGATCATCCTGCGTGGCCTCGCTGAGGAGCTTGGCGCGACTGTGGTACGCCATCTTGGACATGGTGACTGAACGCCGGGGGGAGCCGTCAAGGAGCCCCCGTGCTATGTGCAGCGGCGTTGAATTACTTACAATAGGTCACGCACGCCCGTTTTTGCTCGCTGGAGTCCGGCGCTTTTTCAAATAACCGAACAGTCTGTCGCCTTTCCTCCGCCGCGGTCACAACCCGGAGCGCCACACCCGGTGTCCACGAGAGAGCATCGTTCTTCTCGCACATACCGAACGCATCCCGGCTTTCGCTGACACCGCCAACCCACGCCAACCCACGCCATGACGTACGACGGCAACATCAAGAACCAAGAGCTACTCTCCCTGCGCGAGTACGTCACCCATGACTCCGGCTCGCTGAACAAGGCGGACAGCACCGTGCAGCTCATGGTGACCCACAGCAACCTCAAGGCGAGGTTCATGGAGATCCGCTTCGACCGATACGTGAGTGATTCCCACGCCGATCGTGCCCCCTCGCGTCGTCGCGCCTCGATCCCGATCTGCCTTTTGCCGACCCTCAGATCTCGCGTGCCGACCCGACGTTGACCCGTCCCCGTCCCCTCTTTCCGCTCCTTTCCCGCGACAGATGACCATCCTCCGCGTCAAGGAGAAGCTCATGACCCACGTCGGCAGCAACGTGAGCACCATGCGCCTGGTGCTGAAGGACTGGGACGGCACCACCGTCTCCGAGCTGGGCGACGACACCAAGATGCTCGGCTACTACTCGCCCGAGGACGGGTGGACCATCCACATCAACGACATCGACACCAACTCCATGTCCGCCAACGGCTGGCTCGAGGACGTCAGCAAGGTGGACAAGTACATCATGTCCGACCAGGACTACGACACGAGGGAGGGCACCTACCGCGAGTGGAAGAAGGCGCAACTCGCCAAGGACCCGACGTGGTGCCTGGAGAAGGCCATGGCTGAGAAGCGCGGCGAGGTCTGGGTCCCGCCCGCGGGGCCCGTCGAGGACGACGAGCACCAGGCGGCGGAGGCCGGCGTGATCACGGTGGGCATGCGCGCGGAGATCAACCCCGGGAGTAAGCGCGGCGAGGTCAAGTTCGTGGGCAAGTGCGAGACGCTGCCCAAGGGTTGGTGGATCGGCATCCAGTTCGACGAACCCGTGGGCAAAAACGACGGCACCGCCAAGGGGAAGAGGTACTTCGAGTGCCCCGACGGCTACGGGTCCTTTCAGCGCCCGGTCAACGTGCAGGTCGGGGACTTTCCCCCAGTCGACGACTTCGACTTCTCCGACGACGAGATCTAAACGCGCGGCGGTTCTCTCACTTTGTATTAAAATCCGCTACTTTTGAGTACGCGCCATTCACCATCACGCGTCGTCGAGCGACCACTCGAGCGGCGCGCATTCGTCGCATTCTCTCAGCACGGCATCTATCCCACCCGGCGTCGGCGCGTCCGCCGTGCGCGCCGCCCCCGCCACGCCGCGGAAATCATCCGCCACGTCGATGACCAGCTCCCGACCCAGCGCCGACTCTGACTCCTCTAAAGCGAGCCCGCACCGCGCCGACAGCGCGCCCCTGGCCAACTCCACGCTCGCTCGCATCTTCGCGTGCATCCCCGTCGCCTCGTCGACACTCGTCGGGACATCGGGCGGCGGGTCCACGAGGGTCAACACGCGAAGCGCGGGGCACGGAGAAACGCACGCCACCAAATCGTCCGCGACGTGCGCCGCGTCAACGACGAAGGGCTCGCCACCCTCCGAGTCGCCGTCGCTCCCGACTCTCATCGCCGCGCTCAGCGCCTCGAGCCGCGGTAACTCGCCCGCGCCGGACACCATCAGCATCAGCGCGGTTGTCGTGATCGGCACCTGGAAGCAGAGGGTCGTGATCGACGGCGCGCTTCGAGCCAACGCGTGGGACCAAACCTCCGCCGTCTCGTCGTCGCCTGAACCGGCGCCGCAGCTCGCGGGTATAGCCAAAAAAACGAGACCGACGCACCTGCGCACGATCGCCGCGAGCGCACCACCGGGCACGTTCGAGCCGGCACCCGCACGACGCGAGCTGAACGACCCCAAGGTCAGCGCACGAAGCGCGGGCATGTCAGCCCCGTCACCGTCCACCTCGCCGTCGCCCGATTCGCTCGACGCCGTCAACGCCAAATCCGTCAGCGCGTCGCAATCAGTCGCCGCCAACGCGTTCAACCGTTCAACGCGTCGCAACCGAAGCGCGCGCAGACCGGCACACCGCGCTAACCTCAGCTCGGTGAGCTCCGGTACCGCCGCGTCGACACCCGCGCCGCCCCAGTCCGAACCCGTCAGCCCACTCGAGTCGCCGTCCGTCACCTCCAGCGACTCGAGCCTCGAACACGAGCGAAAAACGACGCGAACGCCCGCGTCGGTCATCTCAGCCGCCGCGCCCACGGAGAGCCGCGTGAGCCCGGGCGCGAACACGCCGGTGTTGTGCACCGCCCTCGGTATCCCGCTGCACTGACCCCGGGTCACGATCGCGACGCAGTCCTCGCGATCGAGCGTCACCGTGACGACGCCGCGCGCAGCCGGGACGCGAGCCGTCGGATCGGGTCGCATGGCGCCGGGCTCCGTCCAGAGGCATCGCAGGCGGAGCTGCGCGCGCGCCGCGAACTGCACGGTCGCGGGCGAGATGGCGCAGGGGAGTTCGTGATCATCGTCGCGCGTCGTCGGCGGGCAGAGCACCAGGCGTTGGAGTCTTCCAGGCCGGTGACGCGTGAGGATCTCAATCAGCGTCGCGTCGGCGTCGGCGCCCGCGCGTCTCCACAGCGCGGATTCGGGTCCGAACGCGAGCTGCGGCACCCTCCTCGCGTCCGCACGGAGCGCTCGGTTGACGGACGCCAACCGCGCGGCGACGTCCGCGTGCGCGTGCGCGAGAACCACGCCCAGTGCGCGCCGTTCGAGGCTCCTATCGTTCAACCCCGCCGTTCGCGTGTCCTCGAAGAACTTGCGCTTCGTCTCGGCCCCCCGGGGTCCATCCTCGACCGCGGGCAGCGGAACTGTCATGACGATATCGACCCCGGCTCTCACGCGCCGCGCTCACCCCCGTCGCGCCCTTCCTCCGACCCGCCCCCTTCCTCCGACCCGCCCCCTCCCAGCGATGTTGGAAGCCTGAACGTCCAGTCCGCGACGCCGGACTTGGCGATGGAGGAGGACTTGTACTCGTCCGTGGAGGTGACGTACCAGACGTGCACCTGCAGCGCACCCGCCCAAGCGAGAAGTCCGGTGGCGAGGAGCGAACGCCGGTCCATGCGGAGGGCGACACGAACGTTGTTGTGTCCCACCAGCAGCGAGAGGTCAACGGTACTCGCTTAATAATCGCATCTCGGCCAAAACGTACGTGTGCCAGTTATAAATCGCGCGCGAAATAATAAACGACGTATGATGGCTAGTCATGATGAGCACAATTTGGCCCATAACCAACCAATTGCGCGGGAAGAGTGACGCGACACAGTGGGCAATGGAATATTTCAAAAAAGAATATTTTATATTTTGACGGAGGAGATGATCCCTGAAGGTATTATTCCTGGAAAATGGAATCAATTTCCGAATATACTTCTCAGAAACGTGACTGTGTTTTCGGTCAGAGAGCCCATGACCAGGATTAATAACCCCTGAAGTCTGGTCGTAACGCAGAAGGAATAATAAGCGTTTTGATGATGATCTCGAGGTTGAAAGAGCACATTGGCCGCCTGCATCAGCCACTCCACCGCGCGCCACTACTGCGCCCGAATCAAGTCAATTCAGCGAAATGTCTGAAATCATGATGCGCCATCTACTCGGCTCCGATGAGAAGCTCGAGCACGACCCTGGGGCCGAGGGCCCCTCTGGCGAGGGCGACGCCTGCCTCGTGATGATGTTCCTCGTCATCTCGGCTGCCATCGGCATCCTCGTCTTCGGTGAGCACTCCGCCCCTCTCTCGTCAACCCGACGCCTCCTTGCGTGCGCAAATACCTGATCTGTCATTCTCCTCTTCATTCTGCAGAGAAATTCTTCCGCCCTCCCTCCGAGGAGAAGTCCACCGACGACTTCATCGAGGAGCAGAAGGCCAAGGCCACCGAGGAGGGTGTCGAATCCGTCACCGACGGCATGACCCCCGAGGAGCAGCGCGACGCCGCCAGCCAGGCGAAGTGGCTCCAGCCCTCCAACGACGACCCCAGACTGAAGGCTGGTCTTACCCTTGCCGTCTTCTTCTGCATCTGGGTGTTCCTCCTCACCCTCTCCATCATGGGCACCGGCTTCAAGCTCCTCGGAGGCAAGTCCTCTGCCAAGATGTTCGACGTCGCCGACAACCCGATCTCCGCCCTCCTGATTGGTGTGCTCGCCACCGTGCTTGTGCAGTCCTCCTCGACCTCCACCTCCATCATCATCTCCATGGTAGGCGCCGATGAGCTCTCCGCCAACATCGCCATCTTCATGATCATGGGCGCCAACATCGGCACCTCGGTCACCAACACCATCGTCGCTATGGGACACTTCAACAACCCCGACGACCTCCGCCGCGGTTTCGCCGCCGCCACCGTGCACGACTGCTTCAATATGCTCAACGTCGCCGTGTTCCTTCCCCTCAACTGGATCTACCCCTTCCTCGAGAAGATGACCTACGAGATGGCCAAGGATCAGGAACCCTGCGACGGCGATAAGTGCGAGAAGACCGAGTTCCTCAAGCCCTACATCTCCCCTTACTCCAAGGGCGTCGCCAACTACAACAAGGATGTCGCCAAGGCCATCACGCAGAACTATTGCGCGGGCAAGTGCGACACTAGTATTTCATCCAGCGGCATGAAGCTTGTCTCCAAGGAGGTCTGCGTCGAGGATGCCAACGGCAACTTTGACTGCTCGGGCGTCCACGCCAACTACGAGTCCAACTGGATGAGCAAGGGCTACCTCTACAAGAAGCGCGCGCCCGGCTACATCGTCGGCACCGCCTCCGGCAGCCTCGCCGAGTTCCACTACGACAAGCCCGCCACCGGCTGCTCCGATCCCGTCGACTTCTTCGCTGATGATGAATATGCCAGCACCGTCGCGGGCAGCCTCACCACCGGCACATGCTACAAGGTGTGCGCAAAGGTCAAGAAGGATTGCGAAAAGCGCCTCCTCAAGGGTGGCCTCACCCTCGACAAGTGGGACATGACTGACGACGGCGCGGGAACTTTCCTCACCATCATCTCTCTCATCTCCCTGTGCTCTTGCCTCTTCTGCATCGTGTACATGCTCCAGATCATCCTGAAGGGTACCGCTGCTCGCGTCCTTCAGAAGGTCGTCGGCTTGAACGGCTACCTCAACATCGCCATCGGCACTTTCATCACCATCATGGTGCAGTCCTCCTCCATCACCACCTCCACCCTCACGCCTCTCGCGGCCGTGGGTATCATCACCCTCAAGGACATGTACCCTCTCACCCTCGGTGCTAACATTGGTACCACCCTCACTGGCATCATGGGTGCCACCGTCGTCACCTCCAACCCGGTCCAGGCGTGGCAGGTTGCCCTTTCTCACCTCTTCTTCAACATCTTCGGTACTCTCCTCTGGTACCCCATCCCCAAGATGCGTGAGGTTCCCCTCAAGTGCGCCAGGTTCCTCGGCAAGTGCACTGCCCACCCTGAGTACGGCAGGCTTTTCCCTCTGGTCTACATCTCCATGGCCTTCTTCATCATCCCGGGCATCGCGTACGGCATCGCCTCTGCATAAACAGTCGTCCTCTTGATGACAACGCTTGGTGTGGGTCCGTAATGACCCGTTCTTAACACTACTAGCTAGTACCGAAGGTATCTTCGAATAATTCAGTCACTCATGACTGATCTTTATTAATGCCATAACCCTTTCCATAATCTCACCTTGCACCTTCAAGTTGCTAGTATACTAAAATCAGGTGCGCGCTGACCTCTTGCTGGTCGTGGAATCATGTCGCGCGTTCGAGCTCCTCCACTCCCTCGGCATCGACCTGCGCCGCCTCACCCAGCGCCAGCTCCGGAAACCGCCCCCCGATCTCCGTCGCGCCAGCCCCGCGTCTCTTCCACTTGGCCACGTTCAACCAGAGGGGCGTCAGCATCATCGCGCCCGCCACCAAACCCCGCGCCCACGCCAGGTCCCCGTCGTCCGCGAAATCGGGTCCTGACGCCAGGCTCGCGTACCTCACCCCCGCGGCGACGAACAGCGACAGCGCCGCGATCTTCGCCGCGAAGGACGCGTCGTCGTCGTCCCTCCAGATGGTCGCGAAACCCTCGACGTCAAACTCGAGCCAATCCGGGAACGACGCCGCGAACGACTCACCCGTCGACTCGACGCCAACCTCGCTCGACCCCTTCACCCCCGATGCACCGCCCCCGTCGACGACGATCCCGTTCTCGGCGAGCCATCGATCGAACGCGTGTCTCCCTTCCCCGTCGTTCACGCCGTCGGATTCGGCTCGAGCGGCGGATGCGAGTTTCCCCGCCGCCGCGCACATCCCCGCGTTGCCCGCCATGGTCAGCGCACCCTGCGCGGTGACCAGCCACTCCAGGTCGGGCGCGTTGAAGAAGAAGTGCTGGACGCACGCGCACACCCCCGAGGCGTGCAGCGGGAGCATGCCCCAGGTCAGCCACCTCCACTCCTTCACCCCGACGGCCGCCGCGTACTCCCACACCAGCCCCATCGCCACGAGCCACTCCACCAGCGAGAACACGTGCACGCCCCACGTGGGCACCGAGAGCGCGTTCGCCGGGCCGGGCGGTGCACCCGGAGCGAGCGTGCTCGCGGCCGCCGCGGAGACCCCCCTGAACCCGTCCACGAGCGCGGCGATCGGCGACTGGTCTAAACCGCCCAAAACCGTCCCGTCGGATGCGAAACCCAAAAGCCTCGAGTCCAGCGCCATCAGCGCGAACGTCCCTACGAGCGCGATCCCCGCGGCAGCCTCCACCAACGCACCGGGACGAAGGGTCCGCGTGAGCCCCTGGATCCTACTCCGTCGATCGTTCGTTCCCGCGTCGCCGTCGCCGCCCCAGTTGGCGCGCTCGGTGGACGCCACCCCGAGCCTGGCGTCGCCGAAACCCTCGCCGTCCCATCCCACCAGCCCGTCGTCGAATGACTGCGCCGCGTTGCCGTACGTCTGTGCCCGCGTCGTTCTTTCATCCGCGTTTGATCCTCCGTCGTTTGACGCGTTGTCGTCATCCGCGTTGTTCGTCGTCACCATGGGAAGCGCGGGGAGGAACGAAGGGAGCCGCACGGGCTGGTTCGGGTCCGGGAGGTTTTTTTCGCGTCTGCACCCGTCCTTGAACGCGAGCATGATGCGGAGGTTGGTCAGGGAGATGGCCGCCTGGATGAGGAAGTGCAGCGCGTCGATGTTGGACAGCACCGTGCCGTACTGCTCCTGGGTGTACGCCTCGGCCGGGATGGAGACCACCACGAACAGGAGCAGGGTGGCGAAGGACGCCCTCATCTCGTCCGTCGAGCTCGGCACCTCCCAGATGTTCTTGAGGAACAGCAGGTACGGCGCCACGGAGAGCGCGAAGAGCGGCGAGGCCAACGCCCACCAGACGCTGTGCTGATCCAGGATCGCCGCCGCTAGGATCCGCGCCGCCTCCGCCGCGGCTCCGGGCGACGACACCTCCGTCACGAGCGCGTCCGTCAGCTCAACAGGCGTCGCCCTCGTCGTGATCGTTCGCGGCGTCGCCCGAGCTGGCCGGGACGACCTGTGAACGCGCGAACCGGGACCCACGCGATGACACGCGCTGACCGGGACCGGTGTCCGCGTCATGAACACCCGGCGCGGCGGTAGGCGCGGACCGGCCGCATCGGCCACGCCCGCACGCACCACCACCACCGCGACGCCCATCTGTGCTTCCAAAGCCAAAACCCGGGCGAGGATCTCCAAAAATCGGCAAGCTGTCTGCTCAAACTTTCTTGGGTCCTTTCTTGAGTCATTCCCTCAAACTGGTGGGCTGGCCAATCACGTGCCGGCAGCGAGAATATGGAAGGTCGACAAAAAAAGCCGGTTCAAGGGCGCGAGTTAACGAAGGAGGTAGGTGTCTAGGGCACGGGTGGTGGGCGCAATACAGGCGCGCGCACGACCGTGGGGGGTTTTGTCGCGACGATGTGGCACGCGACCGCGACCGGTTCGATGGTCGCACCGGTCCGACCGCTCGGAAGGTATCGGCTGCGCGCCAGGGTGAGCGCGTCGCGCCCGGCATCGCGCGGGGGTTCCGAGGCGGAACCGTCGAGCCGGCTCGTCCCAGCATTGAGCCGACGTCGTGTGTGGGACTCTCGGGGCGCGATTCGTGTGGGCGCGGCGACGCAGAGGTACAACCCTTGGGTCGACCCCGACGATGGGCCCGTCGCCGAGGATGCGCCGCTTCGTATCGATCAACCGGTCGGATACTCCTGGGGCGACGAGCTGGACGACGTCAGGATAGACGAGGACGAGCGCGTTCGTGCCGTCCGGAAATGGCAGGAGGGCTCCTACGTCCCCGACGACGACGACGACGAGATGTACGAGCCGTCCCCGGACGGCGATACCCTGTACGGCAAAGGACCGAGCTCCAAGAGGCTTCGATGGCCTCCCAGCCTCGGGCACGGCACCGTCCCGAGGATCGCGCGCTCGCTCTGGGCGCTCGTCGCCGTCGTGGGAGTCGTGTGGGCGGTGTGGTCCAGCGTCAAGCACGTCATGTTCCTCGACTTCACCACGTTCGACTTTGGAAACTTGAGCGCGGCGCTCGACGCGGCGGCGCTGGAGGCGCTCGGGGGGCTCGCGGAGGGCGCGCTCGTGTCCACCGTCGTCGCGCCGGTGGTGGCTGCGCTCACCGCGGGATTCTTCGAGCTCAATTTGCGCTTTTTGACCATCATGACCGCGGCTAACCTCCCGCGAACCCTGGCGCCGGCCACCGCCAAGACCGTGGCGGACAGGGAACGGAGGATCAAGGCCATGAAGGAGAGCAGGGCCCAGCACCTGGCGTACGCCAAGCTCAAGAAGTCCACGTTCAGCGCGTGCGAAGCCAGGCACGCCGCCGCCGCTCACGCGTGCGCGGCGTGGTCGAGACCCGTCGTCGCCGTCGTCCTCGGACTGGCCGTCTGGCTCGCCGCGGTGGCGGTGTCCGGCGGGTTCGGCGCTCTCGTGGGTGTGGAGCAGGCTATATACAGGACCGGTGCGGCGGGACAAAGTAAGGCGCTGACCACGTTTGGCTTGGCCGCGTGGTACGTCATCGGCGCGGCTCTCGCGGCGCTGACGGCTTGCCTGCGACGGCGGCCCGGGGCTTACGCGGCGGACGCGCGCAAGGAGATGGAACGGCGGGAACAGGAGTACCTCGCCACGCTGCACAAAGGGACGTTCCTGTGCCAGTGGCGCTCGGACGATTACGCGACGCCGGGTGAACGGAACAAGGTCAACCCTGACAAGGCGCTGACCAACGCGGTCGTCGCGGCGGCTGCGGTGGGCGCGGCGGCGCACAGGCGGCTTCCCCCGTCGGACGCCGCGGCGCTCGTGCTGGACGCGTCGGATGCCAAGACGTCGGAGAAGCTGTCCACGGCGTTCAGCTACTTCGGGGTTGGGGGAGAGACGGACCGGGCGAATAAGTCGAAGGGTCCCGCCGGTCGGTTCATGTCGTGGCTCACGTCGCCGATGGCGCCCGTGGATGAACCCGTCGAGGGTGAATACTCGTACGGAACCGTGTACGACAGCATGTCCAACAGCTTCGACTCCCTCGACGACGACTCCCTCGACGACGGGTACTCGTTCGAGGACGAAGGGACGGAGGAGTTTGAGGAGTTTGAGGGTAAGGTTGTGCAAGCAGCGCCGTACCTGCGCGGCTCGGTGGAGCTCGGCCGGAAAGGGAAGGGTGCGGATTGGCGGTACTGGTGGGACAACGTCAAGGCAAAGGCGTCGAAGCGCGTGGCCGCCGCGAGGGGTGCGCACGGCGCGGGCGCGACCAAGGCGGACTTGGAGCGCGAGGCCCTCGAGCTGAACGAAGGGCTGGGCTTCCCGAAAAAGTCCGTGCTCGTGCCCAACCAGCACACGCACGTGGTGGAGTCGCTGAGGGGCGCGGGGTCGCCGTGCACGCCGTACGCCGCCGACGTCGCGGAGGTTCTGAGGAAACGGGACCCCAAGGCGCCGCCCCTGAACCTGGTCTACCTGGACCACTGCGGCGCGGTGAAGCAGCGCGAGCAGCAGCTCTGGGACGTCTTCTCCAGGCACTCCGTCGCCGACGGCGGGGTGCTGGCGGTGACTTTTTCCACCCGGGGAAAACGCCTGGGCTGGAGCAAAGCCGCCGCGGTGGCGGCGTGCGCGCGGGGGCTCGTGGAGGCTGCCGACGCGCACGGATACGAGCTCGAGGGCGGCGCGGCGGACGCGGCGCTGGAACCCCACTTCTTGGACAGGCTGATGGACTACACCGTTCACTTCGGCGACTCCTTGGCGCCGTCGTCTTCGTCCGAGGAGGAGGAGGATCCGAACGAGTCCGCGGAGTACAGGCAGACCACGACGACGGTCGCGGAGAGCGACGGGGTGGCCGCGGCTGCCGCGGCGCTCCGTGCGCATCGCTCCGCGGTGGACGCGGCGCTGAGGGAGTACACGCGGCAGTGCGAGTCCTTGGGCGGCGTGGAGGCGGCGTTTCGGGAGGTGGTGCGGGGTAACCCCGTGGAGACGGAGGCTAACAGGGCGGCGGCGCTCGCGGCCCGCGCGCTGGCCAACGCGCTCGTGGTGTGGGCGGATGACGTGCCCGCGTCTAAGGATGGACGCGCGGTGTCCTTCGACACGTGGGCGAGCAGGCGCCGGCGCAGGCTGTGCCGGTACCTGCACAGCCGGGTGGCGGGCGAGGAGTGGGACCGGGTGTCGCCGCCCACGCGCGAGGACGGCAGGCTGCTCCAGAGCCTGGGCAGGGAGGTTGTGAAGTCCGCTGGCAAGGCTGCGGACCTGGCGCAGCCCGCGGTGGCGGAGGGTGTGGAGTGGAGGAAGCTCGAGGGGGACATCAAGGGCGAGCTGACGTACCCGAGGTGCTTCTTCCTCTACAACTCGCTCATGTTCTTCGTCTTCCGCGTTCGCGTCAAACGGCGGGTGCGCAAGGGGAAAGGGGAGGAGCGAACCTTCGAAGATAGGCTCAAGCTCGCGCCGCGATAGTCCGGCATTGTAACACGCGTCATCACAACGAACCGAACGAGTCCTCAAATATAAAATCCGTCAGACAGGGGGTAGTAGAATGGCATCTGATCGACAATTAACCGAATCGTGCCCGCGGAGTAGTGCCAGAGCTCGCCGCACGGACGACTCGGGCTCTGAATCATGGGTTGCCTTTTCTCCAAAGAAGACAAAGGCTCGAGGTACGCGGTCGGCGGCGAGACCGAGGACGGTAACGCCGCCCCCGCGCGCAAGCCCACGTCCAGCACCAAACCGGATGCCAAGACCGAGCCCCTCATCGCGAAGCCCAAGCTCGACCCGAAGGACTTCATCTACGTGAAGCGCACCGGCGAGAAGCTCGTGAAGGCCCCCGGGACCATCAACGGGCAGCAGTTTGTCATCGACAGCTGCGAGGACTGCGAGATTTACATCCTGGACGAGTGCGACTCGCTCATGATCGACGACTGCGTGCGATGCAAGATCGTGGTGGGACCGACGACGGGGAGCATCTTCATGCGCGACTGCTCCGACTGCACGTGCGTGTTCATGTGCCGACAGTACCGCTGCAGGGACTGCAAGGACGTCGACACCCACCTGCACGTCACCACCCGCCCGATCATCGAGACCTCCACTAACATGCGCTTCGGGTGCTGGGACTTCCACTACGAGGGGCTCGAGGCTCAGATGCGCAGCGCCGGCATCTCGGAGTGGCAGAACTTCTGGAGCCACATATACAACTTCAACCCCGACGACGCCACGTGGTCCCTCATGCCACCCGACCGCACCGCCATCTCCGTCCTCGAACCCCTCCCCGACGTTCCCGAGCTCGAGGGCATCGCGGCGGCGCTCGCGGATGGCGCCAGGCTGCCGCTGTGCGTGCGGACTCTGGGCGAGAGGCCGCCGCCGGGTTCAACCAAGGAGGGTTGTCTGATCCTGGTTCCCGCGTGCGACGCCCACATGGCCCGGGAGATCTGCGACATGGCACACGCGGCGAAGGTGTCCCTGGTTCGCACCAACAGGTGCCAGTTCACGGAGGCGTGGGCGACGTCGTTCCTGACGGGGGGCGGCGCCGCGTATCACCCGGAGCTGTGCAAGGGGAAGGCCATCGGTTTGGAGTTTGGCGGCGAGGGTTGTGCGGACGCGATGCGAGGGGTGGCGTCGTCGGGAGGGTTCCCCATGCTGGAGAACCCCGACCAGTACGCGGAATGGCGGTACATGGGCGTGGAGGGCTAGTCACCGATCTCGAAATCATTCTCGCACGTGGGAGTGAATTTCTAATAACAACCGACTACGACTAATCGAGCGCGTACGGAACGCCCTTTTCTTCCTCCTCCTCGTCATCATTCTCCTCATCCTCCTTCTCATCCTCTCTCACTCTATTATCCAATCGTCCTCGCCCGCCGAGTCTGGCTTCCGCAGAGTCGGCCATCGATCTGCGTGGTTCCGCCGGAACCACGCGCTCGTGAACAGCCTCAGCGGCGGCGCGTTCGTGCTGAGCGTCACTCTATCCCCCATCTTAACCTCGTGCGTCACGTGAGCGCCGTCCAGGTACACCGTCCCCACGCGGCTGTTCCACCGCAGGCACATCTCCTTGCCGTCCTCGTAGAACCCGTGCCCGTCGCTGGGGGGCGGCGCGTGGTCGTGGTATATGGGCTCGCGGTCCATGAACTGCATCCGCCGTGAGAGATAGTGCATGGGTTCCCCGCCCGCGCTTCGCATCGCCGCCGTGCTTCCACTCGCGGTGCACGTTCGTAGCCCGCTGCTCCTGACGTGGAACCAGAGCGGCGGTCCGCGTTTCTTCCAGTCGGTTCTCGCCGGATCGTTCTGGAGCTTCTCCAGGTCCGACTTTGGCATCGCGAGCCGCGCGTTCAGCCGCCCTTCCGCCGCCGCGTACTCGTCCGTGTACTTGGGAACGGCACCGCCCACGTGGACGCTGTACCGCGACACCGCCCCGGGCGACGGGTGCGCTATGAGGACGTCGTTGAGCGCGGGCGCGAGTTCTTCGCCGGCGACGACGCATCTGATCCTCGCGAGTTCCGTGGGCGATACGTCGCCGTTGAGCACCTCGGTGAGTGTTTTCTCCATGTCGCCGCTCGCGGTCGTGGCGCAGAGGTGCCCGGTGCTTCGTCGCATGTCCACCGGTTCGCTGGACCGATAGAGCGTCGCGAGGTCGTTGATTGACGCCCTGTCGGTGTTAACTCCGAGGAGTGGCGGGCCGCGGTGGTCGCGGAGGAGGTGGGACGCGATGAGGGTGGTCCCGTCGCCCCCGAGCGCCAGCACGAGGTCAGCCTCGCGCACGTGGTCCTGCGTCGCATCGTCGCGCATGACGGAGGTCAGGTCAACGCCCCGCGCGGTGAGCCACTCCGTTATCCTGTCCACCTGCATCATGTGCGTGTCGTGCCTCTCGCGTAACCTATCCATGCGAACAGCCTCGTAGGACAGGGTGTGTCCCGCCGCCGCCGCGATGCGCTGCTGCGCGGTGTAAGCATCGAACGCAGTCTGCTTGATGAGCACGAGCACCCGTCGGTAACTCATCGATTGCCCGGTCGATGCCCTCCGTAGCCCTCGGCCTTCCCCGATTGTGGAAAAGGTAATTCCACGTGCTCGTCGAGCAGCCGAGTGTTGTGGATGTTCTGATGGAACTTTCCTCGTGTGGCCTTTTTAGTCTGCGAAGGGGCGATTTTTTAAATTAGACTAGATTGGGTCCATGTTAGAGCAAATGGTGTGGCGTTGAAGCTAATTGGGTTGAAATACACGTGGAAATATCGTCGCTTCCAATGGCCGACGGACGATTTCACAGGCGCGTGTTTGCCAGCTGGATTTCAAGAACCCTCGTCGACGCTCACTTGCTTCCACGCGGTGAACGTCAGAGATGGCCGCGGCTGTGAGTATCGGATTCCGGGTGGAGCGTTCG
>Ga0302116_1000053_pt1 | contig 55957 bp, 42 predicted proteins | sample AG5_SCM_MG_FD_203124 | JGI IMG/M metagenome (GOLD analysis project Ga0302116, IMG submission 203124) | Marine microbial communities from Western Arctic Ocean, Canada - AG5_SCM | ecosystem: Environmental > Aquatic > Marine > Oceanic | place: Canada: Western Arctic Ocean | collected 2017-10-01 | reverse complement strand
ACGATATGTGACTGTTTGTATGTATGTTAATGTTTCTTCACACCACTTTACGTCACTTCACACCATTATAATATATGTACCTTTGCTCACGCCGCCTTGGTCGCCTTTTTCGATTCCGGGAATTCATCCTTGTTCCTCCACGTGCTCATGGGCGCGAGGCGCTCCTTCATGAGCGCGATGAGCTCCTCGCGCGTCCGCTTGGGCTGCCCCACGTTCACGTAGTGGTCCGCCAGGTACCCGTGGTTCCGCGTGAACAACGCAAAACCCACGTGAAAAAATCCAATTCCGTTGAACACCAGCGCGTCCCGCCGCGCGTGCTCGTCCAGTTTCTGGACAAACGTCGTGGGAAACTCGCTCCAGTGGGTCATCGAGTTGGCGTGGTGCAGCGTGTGGAACCCGTCGTTGTACGATTTCTGGTTATCGGGATGGTTCAGCACCGCGTAGGTGAGACGGTAGTTGCACCGCGGGTTGACGGGGCAGACAAACGCGTGTTGCGACCAGTTGCCGAACATGAGCGCGGTTGACACGGCGACGAACGGGACGAAACAGGTCCACGTGGCGAACGCCGGGGAGCCGTACACCCACGCGCCGTACCAGGACGCGAGGGTGAGTGCGAACCCGCCTGAGCACCCCGCGAAGAGGTCCCACCGGCGTTTCTTGAACGAGTAGTACGGCAGTTCCACCCACGAACCCGCCATGAAGCGGACCCAATAGCAGACCCAGTGGAGGACGTTATCGCGCTGGTACGCCTCCGTGGCGCTGAGGTCTTTGTTCCACTGGTTATTGTCGACGTGGTGCATGACGATGTGGTGGAGCCTGTACGTGTTGCACGGGATGCCGAACATCGGCGCGTAGAGGCAGATGTTGAGCTTGTTCAGAGTCTCCCCCGCCCACGTGCCGGGCTTGAAGAGCCGTCTGTGGGTGCTGTAGTGCATCGCGAGGATGAACCGCTGCATGAAGACGGCGTTGAAGACGGCGAAGTAGCACGCGCCGAGGATGTGCGAGGGGTAGTTGAAGAGCAGCACGGCGGCGGGCCACATCGTGACCGCGATGTTGAAGAGGAGCACGGCGATCTCCATGTCTCTCTCATCGTTAAGGTTCCGTTTCAGCCAGGAGGTGACGAAGGCGGGAGGGGCGAAGACCGCCTCGTTGCGCGTGGCGGTCAGGTCGTCGAGGTAGACCTCCTTGCCCACGCATCCTGGATCGATCGGGGGGTGAGACGTGGGGAACGCGGCGGTCAGCGCCGGGGCGGGGGGGCGGGAAACGGAAGGCCGCGCGTGTGTCCTGAACGGGGGTGACTTCGTTTGAGGACGGATGAGGCGCCACGTGACCGATGAGGCGCGCGTCGCGGGTGGGGGTTTAGACGAGCGGATCGGCGTACCTTTGGCGCCGCCTCCCATCCGACCGACCATGGGAACTCCATTTTTCTCTTTTCGCGCGGGTGGGACGCACATGTTCCGTCTCCGCGCGTCTCTCGCCCGAGGACGTGACCGACGCAATGGAGCCGTCAAACGGCCCCTCTCAAAAAAGGACTTCGGCCGCCCAAAAAGGCACTGCTTCGCTGGTCACGGACCGATATGAAATTCGGAAACCGTTCCATTTTAAGACGCCGACAGAGCAAACAGTCCAAAAGGGTACCTAATTGCTGCCTAATCGAGAGCCAGAAATATCTGCCGCGATCCGATGGATTGAGCTGTCTCGGCTCGATTCCAACCAGTCAAAATTTAGTGTGTTTCTCGTGTGACATCATATCCTCACAGGCGTGCTAACTAACGCGTCTCGACCCATCGTGTCCCTCATCACACCATCTTGAAGTCCTCGTCCGAGTCATCCTCTTCCTCCTCGTCCCCATCGTCGTCGCCGTCGTCGGAATCCTCATCCGCCACGTAGTCCTCCTCGCCCTCCGGGACCTCCCCGTCCTCAGAAGCCTTCTCGTGCACATCCTCATCCTCATCCTCTTCGTCTTCATCCGCACCCTTCTTGGCGCCCATGGTGAAGGTCACCTTCGCGCCGCCGCCGCCGGTATTACCGTGATCCGCCTCGCCGTCGTACTCCGCGGGGGTGAACGATTCTGGCCGTGGTCCCAAGGTATCCGCGTTATTCCACAACCACGTCTCCATGTCCAACAGAAACCGCTGGTAGTTGGTGCGAAGCGCGAAGGACGCGGAGGTTTGCGTGGTGAGGTCCTTGCCGGGGCACGCGAGCCTCGCGATGGTCTTCCAGCGCTTCTCGTTCGTCACGAGCTCGTACCCGCCGCGGCACATGACCTCCACGAGCACCTTGTAGAGGTCCAGTTCGGAGCCGGCGAACGTGGGCGCCCGCGCAAGTCGCTCCACCCCCGTCGAGGTCATGCGCCAGTTGTCAAACTCCTCGCGCGCGGCGTACACGCCCTGGGGCCAGCCGAGCCGCTCGGCGATCTCGGTGCCGGAGTCAACCTTGAGTTGGTCCTGCGCGCTTCGCTCGTCGTCGTCGTCGTCGTTAAGATCCACGGGCTCCGCGTTGAGGTCCTCGCTGGGTTGGTATCGCTCGGGGGCGGGCTCGATTTCCCAAGGGCAGACCCACATGGGCTCCTCGCCGTCGGGGTCCGAGTCGAAGACGACCATGGTGTTCTCCCACGGGTCATCCCCGCCGCGGACGCGGTGCACGCGGCCGAGCCAGAACTCCTTGCCGTTGTCGCCCATGATGATGCCCGTCTTACCGGGGATGAGGTCACCGGGCTTGACGTCGGCGGGGTCGACGATCGGCGCGGGAGGCGCGGCGGCGGCGGGTGCGTCGGGTGCACCGTCCGCGGTAGGGGGTGCCGCGGGCGCCGCGGCGTCGACGTCCATGGGAGCGGCTCCATCCGCGGGAGGCGCTCCTTCAAGAACAGCCGGAACAACGGGAGGCGCCGGAAGAACAACCGGAACAATCGGAACCGCGCCCGGAGCGTCGGCGTCAACCGTCCCGTCGTCAAACTCCATGACGATCCTCGCGTGCTTGGACCAAGCGCGCCGCGCGGACCGGCTGTACCGCTCCCAGTCGATGATGTAATCGGCGATCTCGCCCCCCGCGAACATCGGCGCGCTGACCAACCGAGGGCCGTCGCCGTACGAAGGCGCGGGATCGTTTTTCTGCCGCCACCTGCTACCCCGGGCCACCGTCTCCACGGGCGGGTCCAACAGCTCCAGCAGCACCCAGCAGCACGGCGGGGTACCCGCGTAGTCCGCGCCGGGGGGCGGGGGGATCCCGCCGCGGTAGGCCACCGCGCGCACGACCGCGCGTTCCACCGGTCGAAGCTCCTTGAGCGGGATCCAACCTTCGGGAACCGCTCTTAAATCCAAGTATCGCTCCCGCGTGAGCTTCATACCCTTGCGCATCAGCGCGACGACGGCGCCGGGCTTGCACGTGGCGATCCCAGGGTGCGCCGCGGGCGGGGTCGCGGCTAGGAAACCCTCCCTGGTGAGCCTGTGCGGGTCGTGTTTGATCGCCGCGCACAGCGTGGCTAATAAACGGGCGGACCGAGCCACGCTCAGACGCACGGCGCAGTCCAGCGCCTCATCCGTGGTGGAGAACTCGATCGCCTCGGATGCGACGGCGGCGGCGTTGGCGACGGCAGCCTCGGCTTCCTCGTAGCTCATGAGCTCGGGAGGCGGGACGCGAAGGTCGAAATCCTCGGCGCCGCGCAATCCGGTGAACCAAGCCTCGCGGCGTTCAAGCCACTCATCCGCGAGCGCTTGGCTGGCGCGGAGCATAGCCTCGAGCGGGGGCATGACCCGGGCGACGAGGACGGAGAGCCTGTCGCCCGCGGCGTCCGCGGCGCCCACGCCCAGGTTGCCCGTGCCCAGCGTATCGGGAAGCGCTGAGAGCAGGTTAAGGCACGCGAAGAGCCACGGCGGTTTTTGCTTCCAAAACGCCGTCACGGATGAGAGCACGTAACGAACCACGGAGCACAGCGCGGTGGCCGCGGCGTCCCTCTGCTCAGCCTCGGGCACCAGCACCTCCTTGGCGTCCGTGGAGTCCGGGTCCTCGAGGTGCGCGTAGCCGTCGACGTTGATGCCGAGCTCCTTCGCCAGGGCGTCCCAGTCAAACTTTTTCTTGCCGTCGTCGGCACCCGCTCCCTGCTGGGAAGCCGCGACGTCCTCACCCAACGAAGCTCCTGCCGACTTTTTATCATGGCTCGCCGCCTTCATGAGGAGCGCGGAGAGGGACTTGAGCCTCTTCTCCTCGCCGCCACGAATGTTCCTCGGGTCGTCGTCCAGCCAGTCACGCAGCCGCTTCAAACTCGGCCCGGGTTTGTAGCACCGCCAACGAACCGGCCAATCGCCGAACTCGCCGGCGGCGGCGATGCGCTTATCCTTCGCCTTGCCGCGGAGGATGCACGCGCGGGACTTGGCCGCCACCTGCTTGGCCCTGAGCTCAGCCTTGGCCTCGTCAGCCTCCGCCTTTATAGCGGCGTCCGCGGCACGTTGCTCCGGGGTTTTGTCTTCGCCGGCGTCGAGGAGAGCGCCCGCCGTCGCCGTCGCCGCCGCCGCCTTTAGCTTCAACTCCTCCTCCTTCTCCTCGTCCGCCTCCTTCCGTCGCTCCTCGCTCTCACCCGGGGAGGGTTCCTCGAGGAACACCATGTTGGCACCCGCGGCGCCGCCGAGGACAAAGTACCGTCGCCCGTTTTCGTCCCGGGCAAGCGGCCGCGATCGAAGGTACACCGACCGGTCCGCGGCTTTACCGCACCACTCGATCAACGACTCGGCCCAGTCCGGTTTCGCCGATTGAACAACCTTCTTCTTAGCCTCTGCAGTGTCCGTTGTCTCCTCCTTGGGGGTATCGTGTGTGTCGTCGTCGTGCACAGCTGTGTCGGCACCCTCGGCACCCTTGGCGTCGGCGGCTTCGTCCCCGCCGTCGCGCGGCGGCGTCGACGGCCCAGCTTCAGCCGCGTTCACGCTCGGCTTGGCCCTCGCCTTGCTTGGCGCGAGCCGGAGCTGCCCGAGCCTGTGCGCCGCGTGCAGGTCATCGACACGATCGCGCAGGTAGCTCCCGAAGATCTCGTCATCGCACGCGACGCACGCGAGCGCGGCGCACAGCGCGACTCGTTCCGCCGGTCGGAGCGTCGCGGCGACGGCGACGCCGTCGCTGATACCTTGCCCCGAGAGCGCCTCCGCGGCTGCCGTGGCGCCCACGCGGACAGCTTCTGAGGGCCACGAGTTCCCAGCGGTGCCGTCGACGCCCTGGGTGTACATGGAGAGGGTCACGCCGACGCGTTCGGCCCAGTCGAGCATACGTAAATCGTCCGGTTCCTCCAGTTTCGACATCGACTTGGACGCGGTCGGCGCGACGAGCTTCCGCGCGCCGGACGAGGTTGGCCCGTACCCTTCCGCGACGCGGACGAGTGAGACGCACACGTCGCGGACCAGCGCGGCGTCCGACGGTCGCACAGCCCCCGTGTTTACGTCGCCTGTGTCCGAACCGGCTCCGGATGGCTCTAGAAACGCGCGGGCGAATCGCCACCACGGGCACGGCGGCAGCTGCAGGTACCCCCCGTGCGTCTGCGTCAGGTCCCACAAGGTCAAGGTCTCGTTGATCAGCGCGGGTGACGCGCCGTAGGACTCGGGGACGACGCCCTCCGCGGGTGGCGGCGGCGCGGTTCGAGGTTCGCGCGGGGGTAAATCCGCCATCGCCAGCCGAGCCTTTTCCATCTGCGACAGCGGCTTGTTGGTGTTGATGGCGATGCCCGCGGCGGTGCGCTTGGCGTTCTCCTTCTCGCGCTGCGCCGCGCGCTGCGCGGCGCGCGCGGCGTTGGACCGCGCGCGCCTCTCCGCGACCGCCTCCTCCTTCTTCGTCTTGGCGAGGATGCTCATCAGATCATTCACGACGGGCGGGCGCGCCAGCTCGCTCCCGCTCACCAACCCGCCGCTCTTCCGCAGCCCCTCGATCTGCGACGCCACGAAGGATGCGTCGTCGATGACCTGCCGCCTCGTGTACCGCAGCGGCGTCTGCTCCGCGGCGCGCTCCGCGGCGTCGCCCGCCGCTCGCATGGCGCCGCCGCCGACGCCCGCGTCCCTCGCCGCCTTCTCCGCGTCGGCCCTCGCGGCTTCACGCGCCGACACGTTCGCCGCGTGCGCGCCCCTGAACTGCGGATCCAGCAGGTCGCCCTCCACCACATCGCAGGACGCCATCACATCCAACGCGGCATCTAAAGTGATCTGGTAATCTTTCCGGAGAGCGTCTGCGACGACTCGGACGAATTCGGTGCGTCTCTGGACCCCCGCGAAGGTTCTGAGGTACGCGGGTGACGGGTTCCCGAGCCTGTACCACGCCCGCAGTGTGACGAGCCATACGGTCGGTGGGTTCGTGTAGGACACGGTCCAGTCCAGCACTTCGGAGAGTTTCAGCGGGTGCGGTGGTTTATCCAGTGGGGTCATGGCTTTGACGCCGGCGAGGACTTCGTGCGGTCGATCGTGCTCGCCTCCCGTCACCTTGCGCGCCTTGCCGAAGACGACGACGTTGGCGACGCGGGAGGATTCCAGGCCGCACATCTTACCCTCGTCGCGCTTATCCCTGATCTCGAAGTCTGCGTTTGGAGGAGACGCGGTTGGATGATCGTTGGTGAGCGATGTGGATCTTGGGCGGGAAAGCGAGATCGGGGAAAAGGCGGGACGCGACGGGGACATCATCATCCATCGATGATCGATGCGTAGGGTGGCACCACCGGGGCGGACGTACCGTCGAGGAGTCGCAGCGACAGCGTCGTTCCGGGCACATCCGGGAACCTGATCAGGTCCTTGGGAACCTCGATCTTGGGAGGCGTCGCGGTCGCGTCGCCCTGAACGTCCCCGTCCGCCTCGGCCTTGGTATGGGACGGCGGTTCGCTCTTCACAGCGCTGGGAGGCTGGGAGCCACCGTCGCCCGCGGGTTCCGACTTGACGTCCATCTCGCTCGTGGCGTGACCCACGTCCGGGCCGGGGGGTTATACCGGGCGGCGATCGGGAGCTAAACTCGATGAACCGAGCGGCCTCGTGCGCGTCGCGTGGGCGGCTGAGGGTTTTGGGGTCTGAAGGGAGGGAGGATCGGTAGATGGCACAGCTGAGACGCTTTGCGCTGAGACGCTTGAAGGGGGATTTCGGTCGGCAGTGTGGTTACCATACGGAAATAGGTCGGTTGCAAATGCCGACACGCGCTTCGCGCCAAACGATTTTCTTCGTTGTTTGCCTTTGCGATGAATGAAGGCTGGGTGCTCCGTCGCACTGCCGAACGGCGCATGGGGTTCTGGTTCTTCGGCCCGGTGACATGGAGGTTCGGCGGTGGTAAGGGACCCAAGGGGGGACGCGTCACCTTCTTCGGGGCGTTCCTCACCCTCCCGCTGATGGGCTGGAACGCATGGCAGTGGAGCCAGCTCCCGGGATCTTCATCTTCGCCGCCCGAGGCCCCTGAGCTCCATGGTAGGATCGACGACCGCGACGAGTTAGAGTAGCAGATAGCGCGGTAGTAGTTTGCGATTAGAACGATCAATCCTCCTTCTCCATCTCCGCCTCCTCCGCCTCGCGCTCCCGTCGCCGCCGCTCGCGCTCACCCTTGCGCCGCTTCCGCCGAAACTCCGCGTTTCGTTTTCCCCGCTCGCGAATCTCCTTTTCCTCCTGTTCAACCTGCTCGACCCACTTTCCACGTTTCTCCCGCTCGTTCGCCTCCCCGCCGAACCCCAGCACGTCCCCGTCGCGTGCGTACCACTTGGCGACGCTCCACACGATCCCGATTACCTGCCCGCCGCACATCCCCACACAAGCGCAATACACCAGAGTTATCGGGTACGGCTGCCAGACCCGGCCCCAATCCAGCGGGATGGGCATGGCGCCGAACCAACACCCGAGGCTGGTTCCCCAGAACGCTAGGAACCAGGAGGCATCCGCGGGCCTCCACGGCGCGTTGCATCCCATGAACAGAACCCGCTGCCACTCCCAGTAGTTCCAGTACTTCGTCCCGTCCACGCCGTCGATCCCGCCCCAGCCCAACGTGGGAAATCCGTACATGCACGCGCCGGGGACCCACCCGAATGACGCGCACATCGCGGCTAAAACCGCCGTCTCCTTGGGTTTGAGGAACAGCGACGTGTAGTTGAACATGCAGAATATCAGGCTGTACCACACGGTGCCGGCGACGAGGGCGAGAAGCGCGTTGAGGATCATGCCAAGCGGCGTCGGCCGGTGCGGTTGGTGCGGGCCTACTCGTTTGGCGGGATCTTCGTGGTCGTCTCCGTTCCAGACGCGGCGCGCTAGGATGTGGAACACGACGCACACGCCGGCGTGGATTATCGCGGCGACGCTCGTGACGACCAGGGGACGCGTGATGAGCGCGCTGTGGTTGACGCTGGGTTCCTTGGGCCCGATCTTCGGGTCGATGTGGAGTGACGCCCCCTCGGACGTCGCCCAGATCAACGCGATGCCGTAGGCGACGAGCCACCCCGCCGCCTCGCCCGATACGCGGTGATGGTACGCGTACTCGCGCCCGAGCTCGTACGGGCTGATCTCCCAATGGTTGGGTTTCGTCTCCTCGTAGAGGTGGCCCTCCATCACCTTGGGCGCACCCCATGGGTGGATGTGCGTTCCCCCCGCCATCTCACAGTGAGGATTCACGTCGTTTTCGCTGGTAAAAACAGCGCCGGTTTTTAAACATCGACCCACACGGACACACGCACGCCATGGAGGAAGGCGGCCGGGTTCAAATCGCGGAGGTTCTGCCCAAGGCCGGGCTCGTGTACAGCGAGAAGGGCCAGCTCAGCGAGACCTTGTCCAAGCCCAAGATCATGCCGCTGAAGTCGATAACCCTGGAGCGCATCGAGCAGATGGAACGCGAGGCGAGGGAGGCGGTCGAGGCGCAGGAGGCGCGGGAGAAGGAGGAGAAGACGAAGGAGAAGGAGAAGGAAGCGATGGAGCGAGGGGACACGCGGCGGCTCGAGTGATCGCCACGTCAACCCGCGCGGAACCATCACCCGCCCTCATTAGCACCCCGCATCTATAGCGACCGCCCCTCATCGTAGCACACCAGGGCCCATCATGTGAAACAAAACACACGCGTTAGTCAAGTCAGTCAAACCTCTTCGTTCGACGCTTATTACGGCTACATCACGCCACCGCCACGCTACGCCACTTCTCCAGCCGCCTCCGCGACCTCCCAGCCTTCCCATCCCTCTCCCCACTCGCCCCGCCCGCGCTCGCCGCGCGCATGAACTTAGCCCACAGCGGAGCCGCGACTTCTTTCCCGCCACCTGGCAAACCGACCGAATCGTCCCGCCCGCACCACACCGCGCACGCCAAGGACTTGGTGTACCCCACGAACCACGCGTCCCGTAAATCGTCACTCGTGCCGGCCGTCCCCGCGCGCACAGCTGTGTCGGCACCCAAGTCGGCACCCTCGGCACCATCGCGGAGGCAGGCGCTCAGTTTGTCCGCCGCGTTTTTCGCGACTGCGTTTTTTCGCGTCCCGACGTTCCGGTACAGGAGCTTACCACTCGCGTCTTTGACCTTGGTGATGAGATGCGGCTTGCTGTACACGCCGCCCGCCGCGATCGTGGCGTACGCGACGGCAATCTCCATCGGCGTGCACTGCGCACCCGCGCCCAAGGCTACGCTGGGCAGCGAAGCCGGAACCTTCGAGTCCACCCCGCACGACTCGGCGACTTTCGCCACCCGGCCGGCGCCGACCATCTGCGCCACCTTGACCGCCGGGACGTTCAAGCACTGCGCCAGGCACTCGCGCACGGTCACCACGCCGCGGTACCCTCGATCGGCTCCGCCGTTTAAAGGCGGTTTGTACGTACCCGGAGTTGTATCGTTCGGGTCGTCTTTTCCACGGTCCTCGGGCGAGAGCTCGAATGAAATTTCCTCGTCTCGCAGCAACGTCGCGGGCGTGACCAGCCCGAGTTCGAGCGCCGCGAGGTACACGAAAGGCACGAATGCGCTTCCGACGGTCCGTTTGCAACGCACCGCGCGGTTATACGCGGACGCCTTGTAGTCCCTGCTCCCGATGAGCACGCGAACGCCGCCGTTGGAAGGGTCCACCGCGACCAACGCGCACTCGCCCTTGTCCTGCCCGTTCAGAGTCACGAGCCCGTCCTCAAGGACCAAACGCTCAGCCTTCTCCTGCAACGCCAGGTCCAGGGTCGTGTGAACCTTGAGACCTCCCGCGTTGAGCAACTCCTCGCGGCCTTCGAACAGGTCCTGGAGAACCCAGAGCGCCTCGGAGACGAAGAAGGGCGCTCGATACGGAGCCGACTGACCGCGGCTCTCACCGAAATTGCCCAGCCGAGCGCCGCCAGACCCAGACCCAGACCCGGCCCGCCCATACGTGGCATACAAAGCCTCGTCGCTTCCCTCGAGTCCCGCGCTCTTCTGCAGCGGACTCGGCGGCCTCAACTCCAGCGTCGCCGGTAAAGGCGCGTCGGCCCATTCGCGAGCCTCCTTATCGGTGAGGTACCCGTGCCCGGCCATCTGAGCCAACGCGGTTTTTCGAGCCCGCAACGCCCCGGATGGATTGGCGTAAGGACTCAGTTCATCAGGGCACGGTAACAACGCGGCGAGCAACGACGCCTCACCCACGTCCAACTGCGCGGGGGTCTTGCCAAAATACGCCGCGGACGCCGCGCTAATTCCAAAGGCGCCGTGGCCCCAGTACGCGTTGTTGACATACGCCTCCAGCGTCTGTAGACAAAACACGACGTCAGTCTAATTGCCCATATGTGAATTGAAATAAACTTACCTGTTCCTTGCTCAGACGCTTCTCCAACCGCAGCGAAAGAAGAATCTCGGCGAGCTTGCGCGACACCGTCCGATCGTTGGACAGCACCATGTTCTTAATGAGCTGCTGCGTGATGGTGGACCCGCCGCCGAGCCGCCCCATGGACACCACCGCGCGTCCGAGCCCGTTGACGTCTACGCCAGCGTGCCAGAAAAAACGATGATCCTCGGTGGCGACGATGGCTCGCCACGCCGCGGGTGCCACGTGCCTTAACTTTACCGATTGCGACGATACGGTGGCCACGACGCGGCCGCACACGTCGTATATCACCGTGGGTTCGCCCGTCACGCCGTCTTTGCCGCTGTTTCCCCCCGAGGCGAGTTCGTCCCATCGTCTCCGCGCTCCGGATGCGATCATCAATTTGTAAAACCTGAAGAGGTCGAGCGCGACGCCGCTGGCGATGAGCCCCGCGCTCGCGAGGATGAACTTCGGGAAGTTGGCGATGACGTCGGCGCGGAATTGCGCTTTGGGTTCGCGCCCGTACTCGTCGTACCCCGGGCGGCGTGCTCGGGCGTCGTTTGGGGCGTCGTCGTCGGAGGAGGAGGAGTTCGATGAGGCGGTGACGCATCGCGCGCGGAAGGATCCCGTCCTCGGATGGCGCGATATCTCCAGCGCGCGTTCGCGTTCCAGACGACGGCGATGTCGACGCCGTATCGCGCGGGACGGACTCCCCGACGGTGCACGCACCCGGCTCGTCGTGTCCGCCGATGCGCCACGGACGGTCCAACGTCGCGCGTCGCTCGTCGAGACGGACGAAGTCGACGCGATTCCCTCCCCGCGGGTGCCCAGCATCGCGGCCGTCATCGAGCCCGCGTTGAGATGCGGTGCGAACTCCGACGGCCTGCTCATGGCCCGCACCCGTCTCTCGCCGTCCTCGCCGTCCTCGCCACCCGAGACGCCACCGCGCCCGCTGAGTGTGTCATGTTACCTTTTTCCACCAGGCAAAAGTACAGCTGTGTCAGTGAGTTCTCTCGTCCGGGGCTCACTTCGGCCGGCGCCGAGGCTCCTCGGCCGCATGGGAGGAACGGCTTCCAAGTTCACGCCGGCGGCGACCGGGTCACGCCGCGCCGATACTCCCTTCAGCGCCTACTCCGCCGGCGCCGCTCGCCGCAACTCATCCGGCTACGTGGTGACGCCGGCGGACTCGGGGGGTACGTGCAGAGGTCTGTTCAGGAAGAAGACCGGCGTGTCCGCTAACGACGAGCCCGCTCCCGCCCGACGCCCGACCAGGAAGCCGAGCGATCCCAACGACGCCGTCTTCTCCTCCACGCACGCGCACCCCATGGTCGCCAACCTCATCTCCGAGCTCGCGCAGTCCGGCATCCTGGACGAGCTCGACGACGTCGGGAAGCAAGTCGCCGCCGCGCGGGTCTCACCCTTCGCGACGGGCGACGACGTCACGGGACCCGACCCTTCCGCGCCCGTCAAGACCCGCGCGAGGAGCATCCTCCGACGCAACAGCTCCATCACCGTCGCGCCCGACCACGACGCCGCATCCGCTTCCAACCCCGAAGAACTCGCGCAGCGCGCGGGCCCGCGCGGCAACCCCACGCGGAAGCTCACCTGGTCATCCTTCGAGAAAGTCGCGGGTAAGTTCATTTCAATTCGTGTACGGGCAATTAGACTGATGGCGTCGTGTTTTGTTCACAGTGTACGACGTCGACGACAAATCCAGGCAGTGCTCCTTCGTGCACCCCGGCTTACCCCGGCGCAGCTCCACGGGCGGCTCCACCATCCTATCCCGCTCCACAACCACCACAACCACGCACTCCCACACCGCCTCCTTCTTCCGCGACCTCTCCGCCTACACCGCGTCGCTCTCCTCGGCGGACACCGCCTCCGTCTCGGGGGTCCCGGTGGGGGGTAAGTTTATTTTTATTTACGTACGGGCAACGTGACTGACGGCGTGTTTTGTATCTACAGGGGACGTCGGCGGAGGATTCGCGTCCGACCGCGAGTCTCACGCCGCCGCCGCTCGCATCGCGCAGCAGCTCGCGCGGCACGAGCTCGTCTCCGGCGGCACCGCCTCGTTGGACCGCGCGGCACGGTGCGGCAAGATGCTGCGGCGAAAGGTGGACTTTAAACTTTCTTTTTATTTTCATACGCGCAACGTGACTGAACGCGTGTTTAACACTTAACTCACAGGTGACGCCGCGAGTCGCCGCGCTCGTCGAGGACGCCGCCTTTCGCGCCAAGCTGGCGGTTTCCAACAGCGTCGAACAATCCCCGCACTCGTACGACGACGACGGCCAGTCTCAGTCCGTCCCCGATCAGACTCCACGGGACGCGGACGGGGAGATCGTCGACCTGGACCCAGCGTCGTTTGCCGTCCCCGGAGTCCACCGCAAATCCAAGCCGGTGAGTTCACTTTTATTTTATTTCCGTACGGGCAATTTGAATGACCTGACGGCCTTGTGTTTTGTTTGACTCTCACAGGTGGCCACCGCCGGCGACGCGCTGCTGTCGTGGATCCTGTCGGAGTGCGAGGTTCGAGCGCGGGAGAACGATGAGACGAACGCGTCCGTGGAGCTGATGGAGCGCGACGTCGTCAGCTTACTCGCCAGGGTGGATGCCCTGTGCGACGCGGTGCCGTCGAGGCGGCTGGCCAAGGCTCTTCGCGATACGCACCGGGCTCGGCTCCGGCTGGTGGACGCCCGCGCCAAGGCCCGGGCGCTGGACGCGACCAGGGACTACCTCCGGGGGATCGTGCTGGACGCGAGGGACATCGGGGAGGAGGCGAGCGCGCGAGCGGGCGGCGGCGGCGGCGGCGGGAGGAGGGATGGGCCGCCCGCCCCCGAGACTATGGCGTCGGAGTTCTTCTACTGCCTCGCCCTCGGCGGTATGCTGCGGTGAAACTGACGAACGAACGAACGTGACGTGCGAGACGATGTGTGACGTTGTTTTGTGGCGTGTGCGATTACATCTACTGATCGTTGAAAGATACACCTCCCAGCTGCGAGGCGAGATTGAGTGAGAGATACGTTAGCGTCGAGTTGTGAACGAAGACGAAAAAAGTGAAAAAAGTGAGAGGGTCGACTGTACACCGGGTCGAAAGAAAAAGGGCCGACTCTGTTTGCGCATACGCGACTCGGTCCGGGATGCTTCGTACCTGAACGACGACCCAGAACGTGGCGAGCATGAGCGAGATGATCGTCGTGAACGACAGCACGATCACCACCTGCGCCATCGCCGGTTTGGGCAGCTTCTCCCACGCGTTTCGCGTGTCCTCCTCCGCCGCCGCCTTGGGCTTGGCCCGCGTCGCGCTCGCCTCGCCGAAAGGGTTCGCGGATGCGCTCTGCGCGAACGGCGATGCACCCTTGCTCGCCGTCGACGCCGCGCCCGCGTCCGCGAAGGGGGATCCGCCCGCCGGCTTCGAGGGCGCCGCGGCTCCGAAGGGTGATGCGGGCTTCGCCGCGGGCGCTGATGGCGCAGCGGCGCCGAAGGGTGACGCGGGCTTGGCGGCGGCGGGCGCCGCGGCGCCGAAGGGTGACGCCGGGGTGGCCGCCGCGGATGCAGCTGCGGGCTTATCGGCGGAGGTCGTCGCGTCCAGCGCGGACGCGGGCATGTCGAAGGGCGACGCGGCGGGCGGCTTGGATCCCGCGGATGATTTCGCCCTCTCGAACGGATCTTCGAAGCCCTTGACCTTGCCCTTGCCCGCGTCGCCGAATGTGGACGGGAGGGGCTTTGGGGACCGTTTGCGCGCCGCCGAATAACCAACGCGCGCCTTGGCCTCGACCTCGGTGTCCTCCTTGTCGCCCGCGGCGCGCACGACGAGGATACCGCGCGCGGCACGTCCACGGGCGATCTTCCCGCGAGAACCCTCGAGCGCCCTCGCGCCCCGCGCGACGGACGCGCCGTGTCTCGCCCGCGCGACCGTGACGTGCGTCGACGACATGGCGACGACACTCATCCTGTGCGTGTGATACGACTACCTCCGGTGTGTTCTCTGCACCCTCTCTCACCCTTACGACCGGGGCGATCTAGTCGAACTGTGTGGCGCCGACGACACCATCAACCGCCTGTGCAGTCCTTCGCGAGATCTTTCCGTCTCAAGATCCGACACAGGTTACACTGCGGCTCCATACGTTTTCGAAAATGGGTCCTTTTTTTTGCTCTTTGGATAGGGCGCGATTCCAGTTGTCGCTTGTGAGAGCCGCAGGGGCCCGATTTGCGTGAGCCTGCCAACCTCCGCCGTTCTCCCGTCACACCACTCCACACACAGTCCACCTTCCACCAACACCAGTTCGTAAAGATGGCTGCCATGGTGCGTCCCGAGCGTCGCATCGAGCTCCGACCGCCGCCCCGCGCGAGATCGGGCGGCGGCTTCGTGACACACAGTCCAGATAAATTCACCCCCAAAGTACCGAGAAACGATCATCGATCGAGACCCCATCTGACCCGCGTTCGCCCTCCCTTCCCCCCCCGATACTCAGACCCGTGCCATGCCCACCCTCGCGGTTCGCGCCTCCGCCGGCGCCGCGCCCCGCCGCGCCGCCGCCAAGGCCTCCAAGGCGCCCCTCCGCGCGGCCCGTGACGTCCGCGTGCGCGACGGCGACGCCTACGGCGCCTCCGGCACCTCCTTCTACACCACCACCGAGAAGCAGGAGTCCTACGACGCGCTCGATTCCGTCCTCAACGCCAAGTGCGCCGACGCCGAGGTTCGCACCGTCATCAAGGAGCAGCTCGATGCCTGCGCCGACATCACCGAAGCACTCCGCTCCGCGCTCGTCACCGTCGAGGGATCATCCAACACCTTCGGAGACGCGCAGCTCTCCGTGGACGTCATCGCGGATCAGATCATGTGGGACGCCGTCAAGTCCTCCGCGGTCGTCGCGTTCGGTGCCTCCGAGGAGGAGCCCGTGGTGAAGCCGTGCAACCCCAACGGCCGCTTCACCGTGTGCTGGGATCCCCTCGACGGCTCATCCATCGTCGACAACAACTGGGCCGTCGGCACCATGATCGGCATCTGGTCCAAAGAAACGGGCTCGGGCGACAACGGCATGATCGGAGCGACCGGACGTGATCAGGTCACCGCGCTCATCGCCATCTACGGCCCGCGCACCACCGTGCTCGTGGGCCTCGACGACGGCGTCTACGAGTTCTCCTACGGATGCACCCCCGACGGATGCCAGCTCCCCGACGGCACATTCGAGCCGTGGATCTGCTCCCGCAAGCAGATCAAGATCAACGCCGACTCACGCATCTTCTCCCCCGCGAACATGCGCGCGGGCCAGGAAGTCGCCGGCTACAAGAAGCTCATGGACTACTACATCGACAACAAGTACACCCTCCGCTACTCCGGCGGACTCGTCCCCGACGTGTACCAGCAGTTCACCAAGAACATGGGCATCTTCACCAACCCAACCTCCGACGCGTCCCCCGCCAAGCTCCGCCTCGCGTTCGAAGCCTCCCCGTTCGGCCTCCTCGTCGAGCAGGCGGGCGGCAAGACCTCCGACGGCGTCTCCGGCGGCTCCGTTCTCGACGTGCCCATCACCCAGGTGGACCAGCGCACTCCTCTCTGCATCGGCTCCGCCAACGAGGTCGATCGCTTCAACAAGATGGTGCTCGGCAAGTAAAAGGCGTGGCGGGTTCGCAGCCGCCTTTTCGACAACGGCGTGGGGGTGCTCTCGTCTCGTGTACCGGCTTTAACATCGAATCGAATCGATCGAGTAAAAGGTGGTAGTCGAGCGAGCGAACTGTATTAATTCAGATTCAACAATTCATTCAACGCGTCGTGACCGCGTACGTGTAATTAGTGTAATCAGCCGATGTGAACCGGGCCGGGATCGGGCGGCGTCGGCGGTTCATTGTCCTCGTCGACTCCCCCCTCGCTCGCCTCACTCCCTCCCCCGCCCGCTCCCGCCGACTGTTCGATCGCGTGCCGGTACTGAATCAGCTCCTGGCACGTCTTGATCCCCTTGACGCACTCCAACACGCTCGGAACATCCGGCTCCATCGAATTAACGTCGGCGAAATCGTTCGTTCCAGTCCCAGTCCCGATCTTCCGACCCAACTTTCGCATCTCCGCGTCGCGCTTATCCGGCCCTTCCACCGCGACCACGAACGCGGATCGATCGAGCCACTCGGGAATGTACCGACGGTACCACTTCTTCCTCGCGCTTCGCCTCATCGCCGCGTATAACTCATCGATCTTATCGAGGAACACGCGTTCCTTCACGCGGAAGAAAGGGTTCACCCGTCGTTCAACCGCCATGGAAGACGGCTGGGTGGTGAAGTGGTGGTGACGCCGCGTTGCAACTTCTCTCAGCGCGGCGACGACGTGCTCATTGGAGTCGTCGAGCCAGTGCGAGAACCGCAGGTTCATGAGCATGTACTCGTGACCGCTGAACACCAGCGCCTCGTCCGGCACCGCCTTGAGCCGCACGTGTAAGTTATCGTAGCAGTCCTTGGCGTCGCCGTGGAAGAACGCACCCACGCCGCCGTTGATGATGGCGTCGCCTGTGAATGAACAAACAAAACACGCGTTCAGTCTAATCGCCCATACGGAGGAAACAAAAGAGAAACGCACCCGTGAACACCGCCTCGATCCTGTGCGTCGGTAAGGACCCCGCGCCGCCGCCGCCGTCGTTGGTCGGCACCCCAGCCGTGGACGGGTGGGCACCCCCTCCTTCCACGTCAGCATCCACGTCACCCCCGTCCCCCATCACGCAGTACACGACGTGCCCGTCGGTGTGGCACGGGACGTGGACCACGCCGACGTCCGTCTCGCCGATCTTCACCACATCCCCGGGCTTGACACGTGTCGTCACACCGGGGATCCGGTCCTTGACGTGGCCGTACACCCTCAACTTGATGTTCCCGCACAGTTTCTGCAGCTTCAGGTTACCACCCGCGTGATCGTGGTGCTTGTGCGTGGTCAGCACCGCGACGAGGTCCTGTACACAAAACACGGCGTCAATCTAATTGCCCATAGTGCTACTGAAAATACTGAAAAAAAACTCACCACTCGTAGCTTTTGTGCCAGTTCGAACACCGTGTACGGGTCCGCCGGGTCGATCGCCGCCGCCTGCCGCGTGGCGTGGTCTATGAGCAGATAGGTGTAGTTATCACCCAGGAACGGGATCGGCACGATCGTGGCGGTGGACAGCGTGGACGGCCGGACGCCCCTGGAGTGAACGTATTTCTTCTCCCGCGCGTCTCGCACCGACTTGAGGTGAAGCCACCGGCCGAGCTTGGTCATGTAGATGAGGTACCCCACGTTGAACAGGTTACGCGCGAGGAAGTCCAGCACTGGGGTCGGGGTGAGGGAATAGATTGGGTAGACCGCGGCGACGATGGCGAGTCCCGCGGCGGCGAGCGCGGATGCGACCGCCTTTGCGAGCATGCCGAACCAGACGATGAATGGGTTCTGCTCGTACTTGTGCTCGAGGGAGGCTTCGAAGCGCCTGGCCGCGGCGGTGGGCCTGCGTCGGCGCCGGTGCGTGCCGCCGGTGGACGCGGAGGTACCCGTGGATGAATCGGCGTCGACGACGACGGAGGCGTCGCCGTTGCTGCGCGCGATCTGCGCCAACCGCTGGGCTCCGGCGAACCCTTGGAGCGTGAGCATGTCCTCCTCGGAGACGGCGTCGACTCCGTTGGTCGATGAGAGCATGTGCGCGTTCTCGGACTCGTGCGGGGGAATGTCGGGTCCCATGTCTCTCCTGACTGTCACGCCGCGTCCTCCGCCCAGGAGGTTGGCGAGCGGCGAGACGACCAGGCTCTGGAAGGCTGACGGTTGGGCGCGTTGTCCTTGGGATGAGCCGTGGGATGAGAGATCGCCGCCGGTTCGCGCGGCGTGGGTGTCTGTTGCTGGTCTGTCACCGGGTCTTCTCCCCTTCATACGCCGTCGGGCGAGATGCGACGCTGGCAATGCCCGAGCCCGAGCCCGCTCGCCTCCTCCTCCGAGAAATATCAATCATCAGATGCGTCCGACCTGCCGACCGAGAAACGGGCGTGCCACAGTGAGACGCGGCGTCCGATGAGCAGCCTCGCGAAGCTGGCGCACGCGCCCGCGGCGAGCCGATGCACCCACACGCTCGTCGCCGCCGCGCTTCGCCGCGTGGGATCCACGTCCGCGTCCACGTCATCGCCGGCCGCCCCCCGCGGTCGCATCGTCGGCGGCCGCCATCATCATCTTCATCATCATCTCGGCATCCGTCGGCAGCATCGCCTCGTGCGCACCGCCGCGGCCGCGGACGTGGACACCGACGCCATCCTCGCGTCGTACCTCGACGACGCGCAGATGAACCAGGTGCGCACCTTCGCCGCGACGCTGCTGGAGAAGAACAAGGTCATGAACCTCACGGGCGCCGCTACGATCGACGAGGTGCTCACCAGGCACGTCGCCGATTCCCTCGCGCTCCTCCCAGCCATCGAGCGCGCGCTCGGCCCCGACGTCTCCGCCGCGAACGCCAAGATCCGCGTCATGGACGTCGGTAGCGGTGCCGGCTTCCCCGGCATCGCCATCGCCATCGCCAGACCCGCGTGGGAAGTCACGCTCCTGGACACCCTACAGAAGCGAACCTCATTTCTAGACGCCGCCGCCGCGGAGTGCGGCGCGACGAACGTACGGACCCTCTGGTCCAGAGCGGAGGACGCCGGGAAGGTGGGCAGTGAACACAGGGAGGCGTACGACGTCGTCACCGCGCGGGCCGTCGCGGAACTTCGGATCCTCGCGGAGCTGTGCGTGCCGTTGGTGAAGGTCCAAGGGGCTTTCGTCGCGATGAAAAATTCGCTGGAGTCGACGGAAACGGAGACGGCGGATGCGTCGAATGCGATCGATGTTCTGGGAGGTACCCCGCTCGTGTCGGAGGAGGTGCAGAGCGTGGGGCCGGACGGTGCGTTGAGGACCGCGGTGGTGAGCGTGAAGACGCGGGCGACGCCCGAAAAGTACCCTCGGCGCGCCGGAATGCCGAACAAACGACCTCTCTGAGACTACCCTACCTAGCTAGCGTCCTAATAATAGCGTCCTAATACCCTTTCACGCTAGCTAGTCTACCAGTCTACCCTTCTACCCGTATAACCCACACCGCGCGTTCGATGAAGCGACGCGAGCGTACGAGTTCATCCCTGTTTGCCTATACGAGCGCGTCCGGGTCGAGTCCTATTCGCCGTAGGTGATCCGCGTGCCTCTCCTGCGGCGACTCAGCACTCCGCCTGGCCAGGAACCACCCGTTCCGAAACCCCGCCTCCTTCAGCGCCATCTCCGCACTCGGCACCGAGCTCGGGATGGACCGCGAATACTCGAAGATGCCTCGCAAGACAGCCTCGCGCGACGAGTCACACGGTGAGTCACCGTTTCCATTTCCATTTTCATTTTCATACCCGACCCTCAGCTCGCCCGCGGCCTCCACGCAGTCCAGGAGCTCGCACGCCAGCTCCCTCACGGCCCGTTCGCCTTCATCCGAGTACACCACCTCCCCGACCGTCATCGCGTCGCCCGGCGTTGTGCACAGCGATCGGCACAGCAGCCAAAACGCGGAGGTCCACACGAGCTTGCAAACGCTCGCGACGCGAAACGCGGCTTCGTCGACGACGACGCACCGAACGTTCCCCCCCTTCGTGAGCAGCTCGCTGACGTCACCCGCGCGTGGCCCACACGCGCACGTGGCGCCACCGCCGTCCCGCACGGTCCCGTCGCCCTTCGCGCTCATGTAAAGCGCGACTTGCGTGACTTCCGCCGAGCGGTTCAAGCCTCGATGTCGAAGCCAGTCGTCCCGTAGCAGACCTCCTTGGAGGAGCACCAGGTCTTTCCGACGGTCGTTTGGGACCAGCGCGAGGACGTCGTCGAGATCCGACGCGTGCGTGGCGACGTAGATGGGCCCGTGCGGTGGAAACGACGTGTCACCCCGCGTCATGAACACGTGTTCCATGTCGAGTCGCTCGCACATCCGTCCGATGGCGAGCCCGACGCGCCCGCGCCCGATGATGGCGACCGTCTGTCCGGGGCCGCCGCCGGATGTCGACGCCCGACACCTCACCGAGGTCATCCTCGGTGCCTTGGGACGACGGATGTTGGGCTCGAGCGCGACGGACGTTGGGGAACCCGCGGTGGACATCGCCCGAGCACCGGCGGGTAGACGCGGGGCGCGACGCCCCAAAGTGCCCACTCAGCAGTGTGAAATCGCTTCGAAGCCGAATCGGTCGTTGAGTTTTTGCGGCCCGAACTTTGCAAAAAATTGGACGAGTTGGCAAACCCCGGCGGACGCGCCATTACGCACCACGCGACCGAGGTTAATCGCCTCGTCGCTCCGGTCGGAGTCCAGGTCATCGACCAGCACCGAGTGAGGCCTGGTGTGGTTCGATCCAAGCGCGGGAGGACGCGCGTACGCTTCCTTTGCTCGGTCGAAGAGCGGGAAAAACAGAAGATCTCTCGCACGCGCAGTGCCGAGGAGGGATTTTCTAATTGTCGACGGGGGTCGATCGAGCTCTCGCGGCGGCGTGGAGGAGTCGGAGGCGCGTCCGTTCTACGATCTAAGGTGATCTAAGGTGATCTAAGGTACCGCGAGCGATCATGGCGCAGCGCATAGGCAAGGCGATCCGCCGCGATGCCGTGGTGTCCAAGGCCAGGGTGTACACCGACGTCAACGTGAATCGCCCGCGGGAGTACTGGGACTACGAGTCCTTGACGGTCAACTGGGGGGAGCAGGACGACTACGAGGTGGTGCGCAAGGTGGGACGGGGCAAGTACTCCGAGGTGTTCGAGGGCGTGCACTCGGGCAACAACGAGAAGTGCGTGATCAAGATCCTCAAGCCCGTGAAGAAGAAGAAGATCAAACGCGAGATCAAGATTCTACAAAACCTCACCGGCGGGCCGAACATCATCAAGCTCCTCGACATCGTGCGCGAACCCCAGAGCAAAACTCCGTCGCTCATCTTCGAGTACGTCAACAACACCGACTTCAAGGTCTTATACCCGCAGCTCACCGACTACGACGTCCGCTACTACATCCTCGAACTGCTCAAGGCGCTGGACTTTTGCCACTCGCAGGGCATCATGCACCGCGACGTCAAGCCCCACAACGTCATGATCGACCACGAGAAGCGCCAGTTACGGCTCATCGACTGGGGCCTCGCGGAGTTTTACCACCCCGCGAAGGAGTACAACGTTCGCGTCGCGTCCAGGTACTTCAAAGGCCCGGAGCTCCTCGTCGATCTGCAGGATTACGACTACGCCCTGGACATGTGGAGCCTCGGGTGCATGTTCGCGGGGATGATCTTCCGCAAGGAGCCCTTCTTCAACGGGCACGACAACTACGATCAGCTCGTGCGCATCGCGAAGGTGCTGGGCACCGATGAGCTGTACGCGTACCTGTCCAAGTATCGCATCGAGCTGGACCCGCACCTCGAGAGCCTCATCGGTCGACACAGCCGCAAGCCCTGGTCCAAGTTCGTCAACGCGGATAACCAGCACCTCGTGAGCTCGGAGGCGATCGATTTCCTCGATAAGCTCCTGAGGTACGATCACCAGGAGAGGCTCACGTCCAAGGAGGCGCAGGATGAGCCGTACTTTCTCCCGGTTAAGCAGGCGGCGGCTGAGGGGAAGGGCAAGTGAGTGAGTTTTGGGTGGATGGCGAAGCAAGGCGACGGGAGACCTTGGAGAGACTTTGACGATCGTATTGGAAGGGAGGATCGTGGGTGGAGAGTTTTGCGAGACTTTGGGTCGACGGATCCGTCGACGGGGTTGTATTTACGCCGCGCCCGGGGGGCGACGGGACGCGAGCTTTCGGATGTAGACGCTACGGCTACAACAAGTTGTCATTCGAACTTTGGTTACAAACTACGTAAGGTACCTTCGCGACGCGCACGCGTATCGAGTATTTAGTCAGGTACGCGACTTCCATCCCCCCCCCCTCGACGAGATTGATGAATCCCGTCTATTCCGCCTTTGGCGACGTGACATCATCCTGACTAGCCGTCACCTCAGCCGGCGCGGGCCCCTTCTTGGCCGATGCATCCTTCGTCGAGTACCTGGCGACGACGTCCGGCGATGAGATGGCCGTTTGCGCCAGTTTCTGCGCCTCCGCCGCCCCGCGTATCTCCATCGAGCTCCCGTCCATGTGCTTGGTGTGTCTGTTCCGCGGCGCGTCCCGTGTGCACCACAGCTTACCCTCGCACTGCACCACGGTCATCAACGAGAGGGAGCATTTGCACTCCGCGCACCGGAAGCATCCTTTGTGCCACTTGGCGCCGTCCACGTCCACAGCCTCCGCGGCGTACGCGGTCTTATCGCACGCGGGGCACTTGGCGTCGATGCTGACGCCGCCGAATTTGCCCATCAGCGCCTTGACCGACGGCGACGGCGCGGGCCCCGGTGACGCGCTCTTATCGCCCGATCCCGATGCCGCCTCCGTGCCCGACGCCTTGTTAGTCGACCACGACCGTTTCGGGTCCGCCTCGCCGGTCATGCTGGCGTAGGACCCCCCGCCCTCCGCGAAGAGCTGCTTAAAGTGCGGCTTGCAGAACACCGTGTCGCTCACCGCCGCGTAGTTCCCCAGGCTGAGCACCTTCTTGCAGTGCTTGCATCGGAAACACGTCTTGTGCCAAGTCTTGCCGTCCGCGGTCAGCTTCTCGTTCTCGTACACGCTCTTATCGCACACCAGGCACTTGGGCTGGGCGACCGGGGTCCACCGCGCGGGCGCCGGGGATGTCTTCGGAGGCGCCGCGGGGGCCGGCGAGACGTTGCCGATGACCATGGCGGGCGTCTCTCGTTGTGTGTGGGTCCACATCAAACGCACGGTTATAAAAACGTTCCCCTGCGGTCAGCGCCAAAATCCAATCGCGCCGCGCGCCAGGCTGATATTCCGCATGGGTAGTTACTTAGGGACGCTCACAGGCCTCGTCCGTGCGCGCATTCACGGTCGCGCGTTCGACCGAACGACGAGGACGAGTTCCCCAAACCTCGACACGCACGGATCTTCGCGCGCGCGCGAGTTCGTGACCGGCTACCTACGGGAGTTGAGGGGCGGATCTTCAGGCGATTCGCTCACATCGGTAAAAGGCCGCGGGGTGTTTAACCACATCGCGTCGATGGATTCCTCGGCGCACCCACCGACGGAGACGGAGGCGCTGCTCGGATCGCCCGAGGCGGCGACGATGCGCCGCTCGCGCGATACGAACGGCGACGCGAAGCGCGTGCGATGGATCGTGCATTCCATCGCGGCGATCGCCACGGTGGCGGTCGCGCTCGCCGTGTTTGGTTCCGACGCGCGCGGATGGGCGACGCGCGTGATGCGGCCGACGATGGGAGGGACGGACCCACGGCCGTTCATAGTCGACTTCGGCGACAGCGTCTCGCCCTCGTTCCGTCACCAGGCGTACGTGTACCGGTGCCAGGACGACTACGACCTGCACACCAAGCTCACCGAGATGAACCACCACGGGATGTTCGACTACTACAAGGAGACGCAGGTGACGGTCGGCGAGCCAAACTTTGGCAAGTGCTACAACAAGCACTTCTCCAGCTCGTTCGGAACCAAGCCCGTGTTCAACAGCGAGATGAAGGCGCACAAGGGCAAGATGATCGGCATGTTCCGCATGCCCGCGCAGAAGATCGCGGCTGGGTTCGTCAACGCCTTCGAATCGTGCCCGAGGATGCAGCACGAGCACGGAGTGCAGTGCAACCCCGCGCACCAGTCCTACGCCATTGGCTCGTGCGCCGCGGCGGTGAATCCCACCCCGGAGAATGTCGAGAAGTACTTCAACTGCGTCAAGGGATGCCAGGTGAACATGCTCAACGGCAACTTCTGCGGCGGCGCCAACCCCAAGTGCGTCGCGGCGGCGCTCGCGGACATGCCAAACCTCGACGCCGCGTGCGAGTCCCCGCACTCCGCCGACGAGAAGGAGATTCAAAACGCGATATCCAAAATCACCGACGGGCACTTCGCCGTCGTCGGCCTCGCGGAGAAGTACGCCGATTCGGTTCGCAAGCTTCGCAAGTACCTCACGGGCGCGGGTGCCGACGCGGCGGCGGCGGTGGGTGCGTTCGAGAAGGCGAACGGGAAGGCGAACGGTCACAATAACAAGGTTGCGAAGGTTGGCATCGGTCGGGAGCTCGAGCCGCTGGTGCCGTTTGGCGAAGGGCCCGACGTGATGAAGGCGGCGGAGGCCAAGGTGGCGGAGATTCTCAGGCAGAAGGGACTGCGGGACATCGCGGACGAGCGCCTACACAGCGCGGCGTACGGTTGGTTCGACAAGCACGGCTGGTAACTGTTTTAATGTGAGTTCATCTAGTTCATCGTCACGGGAGCGAGTCGCGCGCAAATTTATTCATCTTCGAGTGTGTTGGCGGGCGCGGGTAGGAGCGGGGATGAATAAATTCAAGTTCAATGATTAAAACCTTGACGCCCACCCCCTGGGCCGTCACGCGATTCGCTCGACTAATCAGGGTATCCCCTCCTCCTCAAGCTTGAGCACCCCCTGAGCGAGTTTCAAAATGTAAAACTCTCACTCGACTCTGACTCACGCCTGGACACCCTGGTCCACTTGCTCCGGCGCCGTCCACGGCTGGGGCTGACCGTCCTTCTCGAAGTAGACGCCGGGTTCCATGTTGAGCGCGTGGAGCATCAGGTTAACGCCCACGTCCGCGAAACCCGGCGCGCACGAGTGACCCGCGCCGCCGTTGATGCACCCTTCCAACGAATTCGTCGGGCACGTCTTCCGCGTACACGCCGGATCCGTGCTGCACGTCTCCTCGGGATCGCCCGCCACGTAGGGGCAAAAGTCGTAGGTGAGGTGCATGTGCGACGGCACGAGCAGCGTCTTCCACGGCGCGCCTGACTGCGCTTGCATGTTGAACAAAGTGTTGAACTCGCCGCCGATGTCCTCCTCGTGCCGTTTGGTGGTCAGAATTAGCTTGCCCTTGAAGCCGCCGTTGACCAAGGATTCGTGCACGTGCGCGTGGTTCAGCTCGCCGACGCCGGCGCGGACATCCGCGGGGTCTACCATGCTGCCGCAGAACATGCGCCCGAACCCGCGCTGGTTCCCGTAGTTCATGTAGATCATGTCGAACTCGTACAGCGGGGTCTCGAACGCCGCCGCGATGGCGGGGAGGCCGAAGACATCGCTGTTCATGAGCGGGTGGTTCGTGAGGGTGTACAGCTGCGTTCCGTCTTTGAACGCGTAGATGCCCATCGTCGCGGGCGGGCCGACCATGTTGGCGTGGAACCCGTCGCCGCCGCTGAAGTCCTCCGGTCCTTTCAGCGGCGTCTGGTCGAACTTGCTGCGGCTGAACTGGTCGATGCACTCGTCCCTGTGGTTCTGCGCGTCGTCGAGGACGCACTTGCACTTTTGTTCGCCGGAAAGTCCGTTGTAGTAGGCCATCCCCGAGACGGACTTGGAGAAGTCCTGCTGGTGGACGTACTGCGCGAGCAACGCGGTGACCTGCTGGAACATGTAGGAGTTACCCACCATGAGTACCTTCTGGCCCGGGGCGCCGAACGGGGACTGGTCCGCGGGCGGCGTGAGGAGCTCGCAGTTGTTCGGGGTGAAGAGCGCGGATCCTTTGAGCCACTCGCTGTATGGGGTTCCGCACTGGAACCCGGCTCCGAGCGCGGAGAACGGGTGGGGCTTGCCGGGCTTGGAGAAGAAGAACGCGCCGTCGCCGTAGCCGGTCGGATCCACGGACCCGAGCGCGGCGCCCTGCACGAGGGTAAGACCGTTCGTCACCTGCGAGAACGTGCACAGCTGTCCATCGCCAGTCTTTGAGAAGGACGCGACCACGTCCATCCCGCCGGTGACGTGCAGGCCGACGCCGGCGAAGGCGACGAGCGCCAGGACGCCGAAGACGGCGGTCCACGACGTGGCGCGCTCGCGCCACGTGCGCGCGGAGCTCTGCCCGCGCTCGGGCTGGAGCAGCAGCGGCTCCGCCTCGCGCCCCGCGGTCGTCGCGGAGGTCTGCATCATGATTTTATAACACCCACGGGCGGAGCCGAGATTGTTCACGGGACGCGCGACAAACGCGCGGTACTATCCGACACGCGACGTCGTATCGAGACGCGGGAGCGTGGGAACCGGGAACGTTAAGCGTCCCGTTCTCTGTGACTTTCGATACGCGCGGTCTACCACCGACGCGCCTCACGCGAGTGACGACAGTCCGCGCGTGTGCGATCGAACAGTCGCCGAGAGGCAAAAAAGTTTTACCGACGGGCTCGATCGAACGCGCGCCCCAGGTTCTTGAGTTCGCGTAACACCTTTGTACGTGGAAATTAGACCCAAATTCTTGAGTTATTGAGATGAACGGTCGGTTGCAAAAGAACAAAACCGGTCGGCGAGAAATCGAGCCAAACCTGATTCGATACCAGATGCTGAAGAGGCACCGCCGGGACCTGCCGAGAAAATCGCCCTGTCTCCGGACCATTGCAAGGGGGAGCGCCCAGTGGGGGGCCTCCGGGTGAGTCTGGTGAGATGGGTGCGTGCGTGTCCAAGTCCCACGATCTTGGGGCGGCTAAAGGCCACGCCCCACGGGACGGGGACAGGTCAGCCTCGGGCGCGACGGCGGGAACCCCGACGGACGCCGGAGGGATTAATAAGATTCGGCACATTCTCCCCGTGGACAGCACGCCAACGGCGTCGCCCACCGGCCGGTTCGCGCGGGTCCGCACCATCGACGAGGCACCCGCGGCACCGGAGACGACGTCGGAGCACCAAAAGCCACCAAAGTCGTCGTGGAGCCTCGGCGGGCGGCGCATCCCGATCGTCGCCGATGACCACACTCGATTGAGTGACGAGGACGACGAGCGCCGCTACGACTCCTTCGACGACAGCGCCAAGGGCGATACCCCCGAGAAGCTGTTACACACGGTACCGGACGCGCACGATGCATTCACGAACCACCCACCGCCTCCCACGCACGTCCACGTGGTGATCGTCTCGTGCAAAGGCCTGAGGGGAGCGGACTTCACCGGGTACTCGGATCCATTCGTCGAGGTGGGCGCCTTCGGAGCGCCGAAGCACCGCCGGTTCCGGACCAAACCCGTGCGCCAAACCTTGAACCCGTCGTGGCGCACGAACGACGCCAGGTTCCTCGTCGCGTGCGACGACGATTCATCTTCATCGGACACGCGCGAACCGTTTCAAGGCCTCGTCTTCTCCGTCTTCGATAAAGACTTTGGAAGACGGTCGCAGTTTCTGGGCGGAGCGACCATCGCGGCGAAAGACGTGCCGCGAAACGGCCGTTGGATGGAGACCACGCTGGTGCTTCAGCGATCGCACCCGCCCGGGTCCATCGCGGAGTGCGACACCGACCCGGGGATGCGCGCCAAGTACCTTCCGGGTTTCGGCGAACGAAGAGAGGGCGACGACAACACGGACCTCGGCGTGTTGAAGGTTAGGATCGCCGCGGCGGATGACTTGCAAGATCTCAGCGGAGGACCGATGAGCGTGATGCGTTCGCTCTCGCGGATAGCCTCCGGCATGGGTGGTCGCGCGGGTGCGCTACGTGAGGGCAGGTTCACGCACGACGTCGCGATGGGTTTAGGCGCGGCGGTTAGGCACGTGCACGTGTGCGTGGTGGCGGGGAAGCATTTGGTCAGCGCCGATGAAAATGGTTTATCGGATCCGTACGTGCAGGTTCACCTGGATAACTCCCCGAGTGCTGAATGCACCGCGCGCAGACACCGGACGCAGACACAGAGGCGGACGCTGAACCCGGTGTGGGGTGAAGGTAACGGCGAGACTTTCACGTTTCGAAGAGCGCCGGGCGCCGCGGAGGTTCAACTGCGGGTGTGGGACGCGGATGCGGTGAGTTTATTTTTATGTTCTCTATGACTGTTTGCCCATATGAAATTTGTGTTTTTCAGGTGACGAGGCACCAATTTCTCGGCGTGGCGACGGTGCCGCTGGCGGATGCGCCCCAAGACGGATCGTGGTCCGATAACCTGGTGCTGTCGCTGTTCCCTGACGGGCCGAGCCAGGAGGCGGAGCACAGCGGGCAGTGCATGGGCCACCTCGTGGTTCGCGTCTCGGCGTCCTCGCCGTTGCCGAAGGGGTGGCCCAGTCTTTTGCCGAATCTTATCGAAGAATCTGAATTGAATTGCGCTCAGCCGCGACTGGAGTTTTGGGAGGACTCGAAGGAGCCGCCGCCCGCGCCCGTCACCGGGCCGTACGTCAACAAGGTCACCAGCTCGACATTCGTGTACTTTCAGATATGCGGCACGCGTGATTTACCCACGTACAGGCAAGGGCCGGACGAGACCACGAACGTCAAGGCGACGGGTGAGTTTATTTTTACATCGTATGGGCAATTAGGGTGACTCTGACTGACGATGTGTTTTTCTTTACTACAGTGGCACTGAACAGCGATCGGCACGTGCACCACACCGCAGTGCAGGCTGAAGTTTCCAAGGATGCGGTGTGGATCCCCGAGGTTTGTTCCTTTCCCAAGAACCCCAACAGTTCCACGGTGACCGTGCGGGTGTACGGTAACCTGACCAAGCTGTGGGATCCCACGGTGATGACCGACATGGCTCGAGACGTTACCATGGGCGTGGTGGACCGAGGTTCGGGCGGCGACGCAAACGACGCGAAATCGTCGAGGTATTCGCAGTCCAAGCTCAAGGGCAGGGGATCGAGGGCACCTACGAGCCTATGGAGCCGATGGGGCTCGTCGTTCGGGCCGGACCTTAACAAGAAACACTTCGCGCTGGGTACCCTCGTTGGGGAGGTTAAAATCCCGGTGGCTGGTTTGACCCCGGGCGGAACCGCGGAGCCGCGGTGGCTGCCGATCGCGCCCGTGCGTTCGGACAAGGACAAGGTCCCGAGTTGGCTCGCGCCCTACGGCGACCGACTCGGGGAGGTGTGCATCGCGTCGAGTGCGGGGTTTCTGCGCGAAGCCCCGGAGGATTTGGTGAACCCGTCCGATCACTGGGTGCTACCCGCGCTCGGGGAGTTGGAGGTTAGGGTGCTCGAGGTGGTCGGGGACGCGCCGCCGAAGGACATCGCCAGCTCCTGGTTCGGATGGACGGGTACCTCCAGTAAGAAAGACGCCGCGGACCATAACGTCGATGACGTCGATAACCGCGACGTCGATAATAACCTGCTGGGCGCCGACGTCAGCGTGCAGCTCCTGTGGGAGGGCCGAGCGGAGAAGGTTGCGACGCCGCACGAGCACCGAAGCTTCGGCGTCACGGACCCGTCGTCCGAGCTACGGGTGCTGGTCCTCGCGGAAGGCCCACTCGCCATGGACGAGGTGCTTCTCGGCGCCGCCATGCTTCCCGTCCGGGACGTCATCGAGGCGTTGGGCTCCGAGGACGGGGGTAAAGTGGACGCGTGGCTGGACGTGATCAGCCCGCACAGGGAGACCCGGAGCTCCGACATGGCCGACGTCAACTTCCGGATGCGAGCGGCGAGAAAGAAACGGCCGCGAGGCTGGCGCGGGCGCGTCCGCGTCAGCGTCAAACTCGTACCCAAGCGCGCCATGCACAGGTGGTACCTGCGCCAAGTCGCCAGGCCCAGAGGGGAGGCGTACGTCGACGACACGTTCAAAGGTGTGGTGGCGTCGGTGGAGAGGCTGTGCTCCGCGTTGCTCTCGCCCATCACGGCGCCGCTCGCGGCGATGGCGCACACGCTCTCGGGAGCGTCGCCGGACGTCAACAACGCGTGGATCGTGTGGCACACCAGTCTGTGCCTGTGCGCGCGGGCGCAGATTCTGTGGGCGTTTTTCCCGCTGTGGTACGCGTCGGGTATGTGTTTCGTAGGGTACGTGAGCGCGCTGGCGAGGGAGGCGGACGATGTACCCGGGCTTTACGCCGGCGGCCGTGTTTTGCGCACCATGTCGGTGCGTTCGGAGCACAGGTCGGAGCGCGCGAATGGAGCGCCGGGGCAGCTGGAGAGCGCGCTTTCGCTGTCGGCGTCGATCGCGGTGGACAGCCCAAGTCACGTCGCGAGATTGTTGGGTGGGTCCTCGTCAACCAGGGGCTTCGGTTCGTCCCTCATGTCGCCGTCCAAGCGGAATAAGAGCCTACGAAGCAACCCCAAGCTTTTGAAGGATCCCAAGCTTCTGAAGAAGAAGCTCATCGAGGAGGAGGAGCGTGACTTGGAGGAGGAGGAACGCGGGATCTTCGGGGATGAATCCGGGCTACAGATCGCGGAGGCGCCCACCGGGGACGTGCTGTGCGCGACGCCCCTGAAGGGCATGGGCATGAAAGTCGCGGGTAACCAACGTGAGTCGGAGATGGAGCTGTGCAGGCTCCGCGTCCAGAAATGGCTCAAGGAACACCGCAAGATCAAGGTCAAGGTCATCCGCGAGCTCGCGCACGAGGAAAGACTGGAAGCCCTGCGAGCCAAAGGCCAGAGTACCAAAGCGGCGCTTCAGCTGATCCGACGCGCGGACGCGGCTGACGGCAAAAAGAAACGCAAAAAGCGATCGCGCGGGAACCAAGACGAAGACGAAGACGCCGACCCGGGCGACTTCAGCTCCGTGTTACTTAAACGCATGCCCTTCGCGGGCATCGTCAAGATGTTTTCGTCGACCAACCCGGCGGAGCTCATCGTCCGACTGCTCCAGCAGCTGACGTGGACGTTGCTGCTGTTGCTCAAAGCCATCGGCGTCACGCTGTTTGGGTCGGTGGTGAGTTTAGGTAAGGTGCACAGGGCGCTCGCGGGGCCGTGCCGCGCGATATGCGCCGCGATCGACCCGTGGAACGACAGGCTGGAAGCCCTCGGCGGGATCCTTTCGTTCCGGGACCGACACCTGTCGTACTACGCGTCAACCACCGTCATAACCCTGGCGACGGTATGGTCCGCGATCTTATACCTAGGAGTCCTACCGCTGTGGCATCTGGCGGATACGTACAGCCCGGTACGGCTGTGGCACGTCGCGTGGATCGCGGGAATCGCGCCGTGCGTACCTTCGTGCGCGGGGGCGTTGATGAAAATCGTCGTCGTCGCCGAGCGGATCCAGCAAAACGTCCTCGGCGGCCTGCGGGTCCAACCGATCTCGCTGACCAGCATCCAGGCGCTGGAACGCGCGCTTGAGACAGAGTTCGTCGCCGCGGGTGGGACGTGGGAGGGTTTGGAGGATGAGCTGCGAACGACGATGAAGGCGCAGACTACGGAGGTGAGAGAGCGGGCGGAGAAGGAAATCGCGTTGCTTCAACGGGAGGTTCGTTTTGGAACCGGGTTGAACCCTGTTCGGTGGTTAAGTCACGCCGCGTCCCGGGCGCCGACGCGTGTGGACCACGAGCATCACACGCTCCTGAGGCGGCTCAACGTCCCCGCGCGTCCACACCAGCTCACGCGTTGAAGCGTTGAATAGCCGACCGACTCGCGGTTTATTAATTTATTCGGGAAATTAATTTATTGACGTCTAACGAGGACAAAGTTCAGACCTCGAGCCCCATACGTAGCCCTCTCGGCACCGGCTAACACCCAGTCGCATCCACCTACTAGAGAATCCATCTATCGTTGCGGAATCACCGGATCGGCGTTGGGCCACCGTCCGACGCCCCGCCCGCCCCGCCTCCACACCCCGACCACCGCACCTTCAACCGGCGCGTCCCGACTGTACGTCAAAGCCTTCTCCGGAGACACGACGGTCGACACCACATCGCGTTCCTCGTCGGTCAACGCGAACCCCCGCGTGCCGTCCCACACGAGCGCGGCGTCCGCGCACGCCGCGAGCTTGAGACGCGCGATCGGCCGGTCGCTCTGCGACTTTTGCAAATCGGACCAGTACGCGTCTGTGAGCCTGTAAACAAAACACGACGTCAGTCAAATTGGACATACGGAAATAAAAATAAAAATAAACTCACCCCACGCCGGCGTCGGATGAGACCAATCTTCGGCCAGCCTTCGTCTTCTTGACCGCGCCGCGTTTCGGTCGTGGTAGGTAATCGCCGCATATGATCACGGAAATGCCGGCGGCGCGGCACCGACGCAGGCACGGCGCGAGGTCGTTGTCGGTGGTCACCACCATCAACGCCGCGTGAGGGAAGTCGCCGGGGAAATGTTCGGTTTCGGTTGAAAGATTTGCGAACGTCTCCGTCGCCCACCGCTCGCGCGACTCCTCGGCGCGCAGCGACGCCGCCGCGCGGAGCGCCCCGGCGATCATGTCACGGTCACTCGCGTCCTGCACGTCTCCGATCAGGGCGTCGAGCGCCCTCGGAACCACGAACGGTTCAACGGTGACGTCGTCCAGCTCCTCGTCAGTTTCAGTTTCAAACGATGAAGCATCGGTGACTTGGGATGCGTCACCGCGGATGTCTTCCCACGCGCGTATGAATCCGTCGATGTGCGCGCCCATGGTCATGTCCACGGCGTCGGGTCCCTCCGGCGCGGGGACGATGGTGGCGCCCGCGGATTCCACCGCGTGTGTGTCGATCCTCGACAGCGTCTGCGGGTTGGCGTAGGCTCGGAACGCGACGACGTTCGCTTTTTCTTCGTCACCGCCGCCGAGCGCGCCACCGCCGAGGGCGCCGGCCGCCGCGAGGAGCCGCGCCGCGACGACCGCCGCGCGTCGCGGGTCCGGCCCGGGGTTGACGTTGTCCACGTCCCAGAGCAGCGCGACGACGGGCGGGGATGTCGGCGGCGGGGGCCTCGCCGCGGCGGCCTCCCGTTTCGCGTCGGCATCCCGCACCGCGTTCGCCCGCGCTTCCTCAGCCATCTTGACTCGCCTCTTCGCCTCCAGCGCGTCCACTCGCTTCTCCAGGATCTCCACCATCGCCTCGAGCGTCTCCATCTCCTCGATCTCCTCGGGGGTCAGCGGGATCTCGTCCAGGTCCGGGACGTCCACGAGCGGCGCGAGCTCTCGCCCGAACGCGGTGGGGCGCTTCTTCCCCGCCGGCAGCTCGGGCAGTTCCCACGGCCAATCCTCTAACCACGGCGAGATGACCCGCTTGTCGACCGGGATCTTTCCCTTCCACGGGTGGTCGCCGATCTTCTCGCTCGGTGACTTGCCCTTCTTACGCGCGGGACGCGCGCGGGGGATGACCCCGCGCCGCGGCGGCACCCAGCACAGCGCGCCCGCCGTCGACATCTCGATGTGATTTTTCAGCGAAGTCTCAGCTTCAGAAGTCAGCTGGCAGCTGTTCAAAGTCACCCTCAGAGGATAGCGCCCCAGAGTCGACGACACCGCACCGGCGATCGACCCCGGGTCCCGGGCTCATTCAGACGCATCGTGCCACTGGCTAGCCCGCGCGCACTAGCCTCATGTCGTTGGCACGTCATCCCGCGCCGCTCGCACAGCGCGTCGCCCTTCACACGCGTCGATGTACATCACGGGCGAGAAACTCCACGTCAGCACCCCGGCGGTGTAGTCGCACCGTGGCGATGGCGGGGTTCAATCGCTACGGCGTCAAGGAGGACAACCCGAGCGACGGGACCTTCATGGAGACGTACGGCCTGAACCTGGGCGGCGGTAACATCAGCCGCGAGACCCTCACGTACGGCGCAGACGCAACGTTGGTGGCGTTGGAGGTCACGCGGCCGCTCGGGATCGTGTTCGAGGACGTGAACGGAGAGTGCGTGGCGGTGGAGGTCATCGAGGGCAGTAACGCGTCCACGGCTGGGGTCATCGTCGGCGACGTGCTGCGCATGACCAGCGCGGTGGCGATCGGGAAGAGCACGGTGACGGTCGGGAACCTCCAGGTGGAACCCAGCCTCGCGATGAGGAAAAAAGGCGCGAACCGAAGAGCAGTCTTCGTGTGCGATGGAAGGCCGTTCAACGCGGTCATGGACGCCATCGTCAGCAACGCGGAGGAGGTGGACGGAGAGGCGTCACCCACGGTGGCCCTCCTCCTGGAGAGAAGGTCGTGAAACGCACGCCAGCGACGAGGATCCCGATGATACAATTTAAGATGATACAATTGATTCGCTACGATTCGGCTACCCTCAGCGTGATCCTCAGCACGGCTATTCGCTTCTCCGGGAACAGCTGCGTGAGCGGCTCTGGGGACGACGGCGGCGACGGAGCGCCTTCCTCCCGTACCTCCTCCACCTCCAGACCGCACGTGTCGAACTCTTTCCACAGCGCCATGTCTCGAAGTTCGTATCGGTACTTCGTATGCGCGTACAGAAAATAAGTTTTTCGCTTCTGCGACGTCAGAAAGTGTCGGACGACTCGCGGCAGATACCGCACGCCGTCCTCGTTGTACACCAAATCGCTCCCCACGAGCACGTCCCAATCGTCTCGCTCCAGGCGCGGGTTGGGTGCTGGGTTTGGGGAGACGTTTGGTGATGTTTCCGGAGCCGCGTCGGGTTTTGGTTTTTCATCCGGCGATTGGACTTCGTCGCCGTGGACGTAAGCGGTCCAATCGCAAGCCTCCACGTGTACACACCCCCGGCGCCATAACCCGTCGTCCTCGTTTCTCGCCACGTTCTTTCGGAGCCACGTCAGCGCGCCGCCGGCCTCCATCTCGGTGACGCACAGCTGTGTCGCGTCCGGAAGGTTCGCGGCCAACGTCATGCCCATCCACCCCGTGCCGCTTCCCAGCTCGAGTATCCGCGCGCCTTCGTTCACGATCTCGGGCGGTTTGGTGGCCTCGATGTATTCGAGGAGGCGTCGCGCCGCGGGCCAGACGTGCCCGCCGGTCGTCGCCATCGTCGCGGTCTCCTGCGGGTACGTATTCGAGGGGGGTGATGGGGCGATGAGTTGTTGTTTTCAGGCGTCGGCGGTCGGCAGTCGTCTCGGGCGGCGCGCTCGCGGTCGTCCGACACGCGCGGCCGTGTCTCGGGACGCACCATGTACTCGAAGTTATCGCAAATCTTCACCACATCGCGCCACGGCGCGGGAGTCGCCATGACGATGACCCCCGCCCGGTGCTGGCGTGGAGTGGCGATGTGCGCTCCAACAAACTCCAACAAACTCGACACGCACCGTCACTGATCCGAGGCGCCATGAGCGGCAAACGCAAGGCGTCCGCGCTGGACGCGGCGCTCGCCAAGTTCCAGAAGGTCCAGGCGTCCGCGGCGCAGATCCAGATAGATGTGGCCAAGACCAGGGACAAGCCGTCCACCGCCGCCAAGGCGGACCGGCTCAAGGCGATGGCCGAGGCCGAGGCTGCCGAGCGCAGGGTACGACTGCCCTTCTTCGTCAGCGCTGAATCCTCCGACCGAAAATAGGGTTAGCCCGTCCGTCCCCGACGCGCGAAACCGGCACGATGCGTCTCCCCAAATCTGATCCCTCACCCACCGACGCCACACCGCACACGTACAGGAGCGAGAGCGCGCGGCGCAGGCGAACGCCCCGCGCGAACCCCCCCGCCACATCCCGAACAACATCCTCATGAAACAAAAGCGCGTGCTCGATCTCCTCAACACCACGCGCAACAACTTCACCGTCGCCGAGCTCCACAACGAGCTCGGCTTCTCCTGCTCCGACCCCGTGCTGTGGGACATGCTCATCCAGAATCCCAAGATCCAGCAAGGCATGCACGAGCGCCGGACGCGCATGGAACCCACCGTCTCGTACAAACCCAAGCACGTGTTCGAAGGCAAGCGCGAGATGCTGGAGCTCGTGACCAAGATGCCGGACGGAGTCTTGATGGACAACGTCGCCGACGCGTACACCGGCGCGCTGGAGGACTGCGAGGCGCTCATCGAGGAAGGGTTGGTGTTGATGCTGACCAACGCGGAGAACCGGGAGCGGGTGTTGTACCCCATCGACGAAAAGTACGAGTGCGACGTCGACGACGACATGGCGACGTTGTTCCACGCGGTTGACATCCCGGCGCACGACCCGGACTTCGACACGGCGCTGCGGAAGGTTGGGCACGAGCCGGCGCCGCGGCGTGCGACGCGGCCGACGGGGCTTGATTCGGACGACGAGGGCGGGGGTAAGCGGAAGGCGAAGGCGAAGAAGAAGCGAAAGGTGAACTTCGCGCGGATGAAGGTGACGAACAAGCACCTGTTGGACACCGACTTGTTCAAGAAGGACGCGCCGGATCGGCTGGACGGGAACGGGGCGAGTCGTCACGCCAGATGAGAGGGTCAGAATATCATAGCACACCACTTAGCGAATACCAAATAAGTTTAGAAACACCAAGACACGACTCGCGCGAGTTCGGCACTTCTCAATCTTGAACTTTTCATTTCAACAACGTCGTAAGGTGTTAAGGGGGCCCATATGTACAGGTGCCCCGGGCTAGTTTCGTGTACTCTCAGTGCGCGGGGAGGAAGTATCGTCGCCTGTCCTCCCCACTCAACTCGCTCGCGAACTGTGCCGTTCGCCTACGTACGACTCCGTAGTCATACACATCCGTCGCGTTCACGCGCGGCCAGCGGCGGCAAAGTGAAGAGCCTGCGCCGGCGAGAGGATCCCACCCTCGCCCCGTCCGTTGGGAGCATCCGCGAGCGCCGGCGTGGTCGGGGGCGCGTAGCCCGGGCCGCCCGCCTGTCCACCGGGTCCCGCGCGGGTCGCGACGGCCGGGCGCTTAGTGGCCGGCGGCTCGAAAAAACCCGCGTCGTCGGTCTGAGAGACCCGCCCGCGCTTCTGCACGGAAAGCGCCGCAGCCTCCGACGCCACGTTCTCGACGCCGCTCGGGCTCGCCGGCTCGGCCGTTTCTTCAGCCTTCGCGTCCATCTCCGTCGTCTCAGCCTTCTCCTGATGGACTCCTTCTTCAAGTTTCGTGTCCAGACGTGTTCCAGACGCGATGGAAGCCTCGAGCCGTGCGACGCGGACGAGGGCTCGAGCGTGCGCCCTCGCCTCCGCCACGTAAAGCGCCGTCATCGCGTCTTCACCTCCGATGGTCGCCGCGGTCTCCGCTCGCGCGCCAAAGGCAGCCACCTCCTCCTCGAGCGCCACGAGCCTGTGCGCGATCGTCTCCCGTTGCACCGCACCCGCCGTAGCCTCAGCCTTCACCGCCGCGGCGACGACATCCTTCGTATCGGGCCTCTCCTCTGTCTCCTCCTCGTCGGCGGCGCCTTCAACTCCGCTTCGCTTGAGGGCGTCGAGCTCACGCTCGAGCTCCGCGACGCGCGCGTTCGCCTTGGCCTCGGCGGCGCGTGCGCTCGCAGCCTCGCCGCGCTCGCGTTCCACGAGCTCCTCCAGCACGGACTCGTTCGCCGCCGCCGCGATGCCCGCGGCTTCGGCGTGAATGTCGGCGCGATGCGACGACGCGAGCGGGATGCTTCCGTTGAACCCCGCGGCAGCCGCGAACTTCTGCATCAACGGCGTCGGGGACTGGAAGAGCAGCTGTTGCTGCTCGTGGTGCTGCTGCATGGCGAGTAGGTGCGCCTGCGCGTTGCTCTGACCCGCGGCGGCTAGACCGTAGTACTGCGCGGCTGCCGCGGCGGCGGCGGCGGCTTGCGCGACTCCGCCGACTCCGCCCATGTGGTTCACGGCATCCCTGTCCGCGCTGGGCGGCGCGGATGCGCAGAGCGCGGACATGGCAGCCGCGGCGGGGCGCATGGACGGCGACGCGGCGGCCATGTTGGTCCCGCCGGAGAGGAACGAAGCCCTGCGACCGGCGACGGGTCCGTGCGGCGGCGATCGGAGATGCAGCGGCGACGGGGGGGGCATCCCGCCAACCTGCGTGAGGGCGTCGAGGAGCATGCCCATGCCTCCCGCGTCGCCCGCGGATGCGTTGCGTTTCATCGGGGACATCGGGGTTGTCGGCACGCGCCACTGTTCCTTCGTCTTGCCCGCTTCGCCGCGCGGGGTGCGGGCGGCGGCGTTGGACTCGAGCCGTTTGGCGGATTGTTCGTTGCTCCTGGCGACGGATTCGCGTTGCGCCGCGCTCCCGCCGACGATTTCTCGCGCCGCGATGTGCACGCCGTCGCGAACGCCGTTGACGCACCCGCCGTCGCAGGTGCACCCCGCGTCGGGAACCTTTACCACTAAGACGCATTCCTCCGCGGCGGCTTTCGCGTCGATGATCTCGACTTGCGCAATGAGCGGACAGAGCCCCAAGGCTTCGAGGTTGAACTTGATGACGGTGAAGAGGTACTGGTCGTCGTTGCCGTATCGGTTACGGTCGAGGTTGGTGCTGTACTCGTTCCCTTCTTCATCCGCGAGTTGGTGCCTTCGCAGTTCGTCGGGGACTCTGTGCGTGCCGGTGGACAGCGCGACGACTTTCGTGCGTCGGGTGTTGACGGAGAGGAGCTTGAGGACGTTGCGGCCGCCGTCGTTTCTGGACAGCTCGGCGGTGTGGATCGCCTTGAGCACCTGTGTGTATAAGGGTGGATGGGTGGGGAGGGTGGTCAGCGTGGGGGCCTCGAGCTGCGTCTTTAAAAAAAAAATGAAAGCGGGTGTTGGTTCACGCGTGTTGTTAAGCGCTGCGAGCCGATGCTCATCCGGCGCGCGGGCGTGTGACGTCGCGGCGCGCGGATGTGCGAGTGGACGCGCGTGGATCGACCGCGGGGGTTCGAGTTTGGTGTGTCGGGAAGTGAACGGGCGAGCGCGGAGTGTGATCCGAGCCGAGTTGGATCGGCACGCGCGTCTCCCGCCGCGGCTCTTCGCGGCCATCTGGAAGGAAAGCTGGTGGTCCCGGAAGAACCGCGAGATTTGGGCGCGAAAAGACGCGGGTGTGTGATCGGGCGGTGGGGGAGGGCGATGCGCACCTGGAGGAAAGCGGACGTGACGGACGCGCATCCGTGGGTCTCGTCCGGGAGCGACTCCCTGGCGCCCGGGATCATCGGGTGCGGGTAGTGATCCCAGTTGAACCGCGCCTTGTACCTGGAGACGTGATCGCGGATGAGAGTGGGCAACGAGGCGTCAGTCAGCGCAAATGCGAGCATCGAGTTCGGGCGGTCAAGGATGGGGAGGTCGGGGCGGCGATGACGCGCCCTGATCGGGCACGAACGGACGCCGCGACGCGACGGAACGCGGGGAAAGGGAGATAGGTAAGGGGCGGGGACACTCACAGGAGCTGGTTGTTGGTGGGACGCGTCCTGGCGGGCTCGTCGCTCGCGGCCACCTTCGCGCCAGCCTTGGCAGCCTTCGAGGCGGTGCCGGACTTGCCGCTCGGCTTGGCGGGCTTGGCGGCGGGCGCGGAGTCGTCGGAATCCGAAGCCTTGTCCGCGGCGGTCTTGGAGGACTTCGATCCGGATGGCGCGTCCGCCTTGACGGACTTGGTGGCGACGCGCGGGGCGCGCTTCGCGCCAGTCTCCGGCATCACGGTCGCGGTCGCGGGGTCCACGGATACATCGGCGTCCATGATTCCGGTGTCGTCGGAGTGGTCGGAGGCGGCGCCGTGGGGCGCGTTGCGGCGCCTCTGCTGCTGGGGACCGGCCTCGATGTCCTACACGTGGGGTTTGGAAGGTGAATCGCGGGAAACGTCAGCGTCGGGACGGGTCGGGGTGACGCGTCGGCGCAGATTAGGCGCGGGGGTGACGCCTCGGGAGAGGCTTCGGAGCGGGGAAAAAGCCGATGGTTGGATGCGCGGGAAACTCCGAGATGGCGCGCGCGCGGCGCCCTTTCGGGCGACGACCGCCCACACGAAGGATGTGAAAGGCCGCCGCGGGTGTTCCCACGACGATGTTACCGCGTCACGTCCGCGAAGGACGATCGCGCGCGTCCCAAAGCCGCGCCGTCCCCACGCTGACCGTCGCGTCGCAGAGGGTTTCTTTTACGGGACTCGATTTTCCGCGCGCACCTTGCTCGGAGCGGGGCGTCTCAGCCTGGTTCCCGCGGCTACCGCGGCGCCGCCGGCGGCGGCGTTCGCGGCGGGACGCTTGGGACGCGATGCTTGGGTCATCTCTTCGTTCGGAGACATCGGCGATGCCGCGGCGCGTGCGGAAAGCCGGGGCGTGTCCGGAGGAATGAGGTGAAGGTGACAGTCCGAGAAACACCGATTGTCTCGGCGTTCCCGCAAACAGGCGCGAAAACGCGAATTTGGCGAGTTTGAATTTCGACTCCCTGCCAACAAGTGGATGGGCGACGATTCACGGGTGGCATGTTTTGACCGTGATTCCTGGGTTCGCATTGTGGGTCGTACAAAAAGTCGACGTATTCGATCCGCCACCGTGCCTGACTCCCCCCTCCGATCCAACCCGAAAAACACCAGTTCCGATGTCGGCACGTTCTACACTGTGCTATTCGCCGTTTCCCATAAGAGTGCTATTCGACAAATTCGTGTGAGGTGTGCCAACCCCGGCTCTCGGCTTCAAACGCGCGTTCGCAATTAAGTGTCTGAATTTACAATGCACTCGTGTCAATAGTCTAATACGTCATCGATATACGTCCCTCGTCGTCGTCTCGCCGCCGCGGCTGCCGCGATGAACTCCCTTCTTTACACTGCGCTCGGATTCTTCCGCCCGCGCCGCTCAATTGTCCATCGTCGTCACTCAAACCAACCGTCATTTACTTTACTCGTCGCCGAGGGAACCCATGACCTTCTTGCCACCCTTGGACTTACCCTTGGCCGCGGACGACTGCGGCACGAGGCCCTTGGGCTTGGGTCCCCGCTTCTTCGGGGATTTGGCCGCCATCATGGCGGAGATTGGAGCGTCGTCGCTCTTCGCCGCCGCCTCCGCCAAAGCCGCCTTCTCAGCCTTGGTCTTGGGCCCGCGCTTCTTGCCGGTGTAGGGCTTCTTGGAGGCGAGCGCGGCGAGGGTGACGTCGTCGCCCGCAGCCTCGGCCGCGGCGGCGATCGCCTCCTTCTCCGCCTTGGTCTTCGGGCCGCGCTTCTTGCCGGTGTACGGGATCTTCTTCTTGGCGAGGTCGACGAGGGAGATCTCGTCATCCGCCTCAGCCTCCGCGGCGGCGGCGATGGCCATGGCAGCCTTCTCAGCCTTGGTCTTGGGGCCGCGCTTCTTGCCGGGGTAAGAGAGCTTCTTGGGCTTGGGCGGGGTCTTGTCCTTCTTGATGGCGCGCTTGGGAAGGAGGGGCATGGGCTTCTTGGGAAGCATGAAGAGGAGAGGGACGTCGTCGGCGGCGCCCGCGGCCATCGCCGCGAGAGCCTTCTCAGCCTTGGACTTGGGCCCGCGCTTCTTGCCCGCGTAAGGGAGAACCTTCTTCTGGAGCTTGTTCAGAGGCATGTCGTCCGCGTCGCCGGATTCGCCAGCCTTGCGCTTCTTCTTCTGGATGTGAAGCGGGGGCTCGCCGGGCTTGGCGCGGTTCTGGATGGGAATGGACGGGGGCTTGACGGTGCTCGCGATTTTGGTGATGAACTCCGCGAAGCCGCAGGAGATGACCGACGGGAGCTTGCCCGGCTTGCCCGCGAGGCCTTCGCACGCCGCCTTGAACTCGGGCGCGGCGGCCGCGACCGTCTTCTTATCGCCCTTCAGAGCGCAGATGGTCCACTCGCTTTCGTCGTCGCCGCCGCGGCCTCGGCCGTGCGCAGTCTTGACGACGTGCACCTTCGCCTGCCAGAACTCAACCTTGAGCTTCTTGGCGATCTTCGGGTCAACCTTGATCTCCCTCTTCTTGCCGGAGATCTGTTGAGGAATTAAAAGGGAGTGACATTTGCGGTCAGAGGGCGGGCGGGCGACGAAGAGTCACATTTGTGCAAATTGTTTTGGCAACCAAAAAATTGTATGGCAGCGCAGGGCAAAATGAGGACAAAATTTGTCGATGTGGCGGACCCCACGCGGGGCGCTTCCGTGTGGAAGACCGCGTTCGGCGCCCCCACACGTCGTTCAGGACAGTTGAAAACCGTCGGATACTTCTTTCCAGCGTCACAGAAAGTCAGATACGCACCTTGACGAGGGTGTACTTGGTGGGAATGGTTGGCAGACCGATTTCGTTCAAGGCTTCGTTCGCCTCGGGAAGCGGCGCCACCTCGAAGTCGTCGGCGTACTCGCACACGTCGTCGGCGGGGTCAGCCTTGAGCATGACGCGACCGGTGAGTGAGCCCTCGGGGTCCTTGGCGTCCGCCAGCCTGAGCGAGATGTCCTTCTGGTACGGGTAATAGGCCTCGGAGTGGTCCGCGACTTTGGCCTCCTTCAATGCTTCGTGGGGAACCTCGATGCCATCCTCGGCGGTGAAGGTCTTGAGGCCCTTGCGCTTCTTGATCTCCGCCTCGGGCGCGGTCCGAACGAACAGGCGGTATTCAGCCTGAACCATCTTTGTCGCGTGACGTGGGTCGGACGCGGCGTGTGTGCTGTGTGTGCGCGCGACGGCGAGCCCCGCGCAATTACGCCGCGGAGGGTTCTATTTAAATTGTGCCGCCAACTTCGCGTCAACGGGTCAAAAAATCAAATCGTGTATGAGCAAATAGGCACGGACCCTCCGCAGATTCGTTTTCCAATTTGGGATAACCGCGGATTTGCAAAGATCTTATTTCCCCCGGATTTAGGTTTAGGGATTTTTTCATCGAGACCGGCGGCCCAGTCGATGCATCCTCGCATTCCTCGTTGAGCTCCGCGGCCGCGGGTTCTTAACCATAAACACGGCGATTGACGCGTCATCACCCATTTTTTTCCAACCTTTTCGAACCTTTTCGCTGTGCCAAGGTTACGAACCGTCATCCGTTTGCGCTGTGCCACACCCGATCGGTCTCGACATCCCAGAATGCCTTTGCGTTTATCTATTTCACGAAGGCGAGCAGTGTGCGTCTCACCGCGCAGCACGACGGTGGTGTGGGTTCGATGACGACGATCGCGACATCAGCCGCGGTGACGTGGCGCCGATGCGCGACGACGCCCGCGCCGTCCTCCAGAACGGCTCGTCGCGTCGCGTCGGCGTCGCCGCTGGCGTCACCGGTGGGCACTTCGTCGAGACTAAATGGCCCCCATCGGACGCGCCGATCGCCGGCTCCCCCCGCGGCGCTTCCACCGTTCCTCGACACGATCCCCGCGTTCCTGGCTAATCCCAGCCCGGGCCTGGTACCCGCCGCCGCGGCGAACACCGCGGTGTTCACCGGGGGGATCAAGGTGTTGCTCAAAGGACTGACGTGGCCGGGTGTCATCAACTCGTGGTTCCTCGGCACGGTGAGTGTAGCATCCTCTCGATCGAAGCGCCCCTTCCGACGCCCGTGTTTCCCGATCTATCGCGATCCCCCGTACATGGGCTCTTTCCTCCGCGCGCACGGAACGTGACGATGAAACCAGGACAACAGATACTTCCGACTGGCGACGCAACCCGGCGGCGAACCCCGCCGCCGAGAGGGCCGCAGATGGAGTGACAAATGAACAGATATCCGATTCCACCGCGACGAAAGAGCCCAAGAGCCCAAGAGCCCAAGAGCCCGCCCGTGTTTAACCCGACGTGAATCCAATCGCACACTAGTCCATTCTAACACAAAAAAAACACACACACACACACACACACGTACGTACAGACGGTCATGGCGGCGTTCGGAGTGGGCGGGTACTTACTGGTGTGCCTCTACTTTGTCTTTGGCAGCGCGGTTACCAAAATCAAGCTGGAACAAAAACAGGCGGAGGGCATCGCCGAGGCTCGCGGCGGGCGACGTGGCGTGGGCAGCGTGTGGGGCAGCGGCATCGCCGGGATCCTCTGCGCCGTATTCGCCATCGCGGGAGTCGGACCGGGCGTTGACCTGTGGAGACTTGGCTTCGTCGCGAGTTTCTGCAGCAAACTCAGCGATACAACCGCGAGTGAAGTCGGCAAAGCGTACGGACGCACCACGTACATGTCCACGCCGCCGTTCAAACCCGTGCCGCGCGGGACGGAGGGTGCGGTGTCGTTGGAAGGGACCGTCGCGGGGATCGGCGCGAGTTTGTTCTTCGCGGGCGTCGCGGCGGCGATGGGACAGGTGGACGGCACCGGGGCTTTGATCGCGACGTTCGCTGCGTTTGCGGCTACGACGGCGGAGTCGTGGCTGGGTGCCACGACGCAGGGCGAGGAAGGTTTCGAGTGGCTGACGAACGACGTGGTGAACGCGGTGCAGATCACGCTCGCGGCGGTGTTGGCGGTGGGGCTGGGCGCGGCGGCGGGGTTGGGATGAGAAGAATCACATTGATGAGAAACAAATGAAACAAATGCGATGAGCTCGTTATGATACAAAGCGTAGTAGTGGTAAATCGTGCCGAGCCTCGACCTAATACTCAGTCGGGCGGCTCCGTCGTGCGTGGTGAATGAATCGAATGAACGATCACAGCTTGGACCTGTCCGGGCCAGTGAACGGTCCGTCCGCCAGCGCCCGTCCCTGCACCGCGCAATCCTCCAGGTAAGCGCACGGCTGGTAGATCCCGCCGTAGCGGGTGCACCACTCCCTCAGCCTGGACGCGATGCGCACGGCGCCGACCTGGTCGGCCCAGTGCACGATGCCACCGCGGAAGGGCGGGAACCCCATGCCGAGGATGGACGCGACGTCGAGGTCCCCCGCGCGAACCACGACGCCCTCGGCGAGGCACCTGCACGCCTCGTTGACGACGGGGAAAAAGATCATCTCCGCGATGTCATCCGCGGTCATCGCTAACAGTTCGCCGTCGGTGGAGTGTTTGAACCGGCCAGCCGCGGCGGCTCGGCTCGTTCGCAACAGCGCGGCGATGCCTTCCGGGTCCGGCGTCGCCCTTCGCTTGGCGTCGTACGCGTAAAATCCCTTACCGGACTTTTCGCCCATTCGCCCGCCGGCCATGAGGCCCGGAATCAGCTTGGACTCGTAAACCCGTAGGGGAAAATCGTCGATGAAGTTTTGCCCGACGTGCACCCCGACGTCGTGGCCCACCAGATCCCCTAAACGGAACGGACCCATGGGCATGCCGAACATACGAATGGCGTTATCGATGGCGTACGGGTCGAGCCCAAGGTCCGCGAGAAGGCACGCGGACATCGTGTATGGGAAAAACACTCTGTTAACGGCGAACCCGGTGCAGTTACCCACCACCACGGGTGTCTTCTTGATCTGCTTCGATAGGCCGAGGGCGTCGACGAGCACCTGCGGCGGCGTGGCGTCGGTGCGGATGATCTCGAAGAGCTGCATGACGTGCGCGGGGGAGAAGAAGTGCGCGCCGAGGATGCGTTCCGGGTTTTTCATCTTGGACGCCACCTTGGTGATGTCGATGGTGCTCGTGTTGGTGCTGAGGATGCAGTCGGGGCGGCAGCTCCGTTCCAGATCCGCGAAGATCTTCTGCTTCAAATCAAGGTTCTCGATCACCGCCTCGATGACCATATCCGCGTCTCCGAACTTGTCGTAGGTGAGGCACGGGACGCACAGCGAGTAGATGGCGTCCGCCTTTTGCTGCGTCATGCGGCCCTTCTTGACGTTGGATGCGAGGTTAGCCTTGATCCGGCCCATCCCGGCGTCGAGAAACTTCTGGTTAATCTCCTTGAGCATAACGCGGACACCCGCGAGAGCGCACGCCGTGGCGATGCCGCTGCCCATGAGCCCGCCGCCGACGACCGCGACGCATTTCGTGGCGCGTGGCTTGAGCCCCACGTCGGTGACGCCCGGAACCGCGGCGGTGGATCGCGACGCGAAGAACATGTGAACGAGGCCCTTGCACGCCTTGGACGTCACCGCCTTACCGAACGCGTCTTGCTCCGCGGCTAGACCGACCTCGGATCCTTTCGATACGCCCGCCTCGACGGCGTCGAGGCAGAGCCACGGGTGCGGCATCAGGTGCTTCACACGCTTGGCCTGGCGCCTCGCGCCGGCGAAGATCTTCTTCACGACGGCCTCGTCGCCGGGGAGCTTCGCGGAGTCGTACGACGCCATCCTTCGCGGGACTCGTTTCGCGGCGATGTCATTCGCCAGCTGTGTCGCCGCGGCGATGAGCTGATCGTGGGGCACGATGGCGTCCACGAGGCCGAGCTTGAGCGCCTCCTCAGCCTTGATGGGCTTGGACTTGAGCATCATGTCGAGCGCCTTGGGAAGTCCGACGAGCCGTGGTAAGCGTTGGGTCCCGCCGAAGCCCGGTATGACTCCGAGTTGCAGCTCGGGTAGTCCGAGTTGCGCCTTTGGCGTGGCGACTCGCGCGTTGCACGCCATGGCGACCTCGAGCCCGCCGCCGAGTGCGAGGTTCTCGATGGCGGCGACGGTTGGTTTGGACCCGGCCTCGACGATGGAGTTGAGGACTGCGTTGAAGTCGGACATGTTCCGCACGGGCCGGCCCTCGGTGCGCGCCTTGAGCTGGGTGATGTCGAAGCCTCCGGAGAACTTGCCGCGGGAGCCGGTGATGACGATGGCGCGGACGCCGGAATCGGCCTGCGCAGCCTTGACGTTGGCCTCGATACCCTCGAGCACTGTTTGGGTTGGATCGGGTGGGATTCGCGGGTGAGTCGCGGTGTCGACGGGGCGGCGTCGTTGGTTGTTACCCGTGAGAATTATCCAAAAAAGGGCGAATCGTCGGGAAAATCTGAGGGTTTGCGCACCTGGGACGGCGAGCGCGTTGACGGGCGGGTTGCTCATGGAGATCACGGCGACGCCGTCCTTGACCTCCATGGACACCGGGGAATCGCGAGCCATGGGAGGTCGGGACGTCGTCTGCGCTGCGGGGGTCGGATACATACGTACGCGCCTCGGACGAGTGAACCTAAGGAATGACGAGGCGTCGGTCTCGGAGCCCACGAACAGGCGCATTCTTGGGCCATTTACGTTTTTTGGTAGACTGTTTGCCTGTGCAAGAGCAGCCAAACCTCATCCACGATCTCGTTTTTGTGACTGACGCACGGTGCGTCGACGAACAAAGCCAACCTGGAAGAATGGAAAAACCCGCCAAATAATCTAAACCTATCCTCAAGGTGAGACGTGTCCGCCCCGCGCGCCCCACAACCCGCGCGACGATGGCCTCTTCCATCGCACACGCAATCCCGGCGACGACGTGCCCGGCGGCGGCTGGACGCACGCGTCGGTCCATCGCATCCGCCCGGCGCGGCGTCCGAGTCGGGAGGTCCGTGCTCGTCCGGTCATCCGCGGAGCCCGACTGGAAAACCAAACAGAGAGAGCAAGATGCGCTAATCTCCGTCGAGGAGAACAGCGTCAAGGCCAAGGTGGAGGAGATCCTGGCGCCGATCCTGGCGGGCGACGGCGAGGGCGACGACGGCGACGACGCATCGCCCGCGTCCGGCGCCCCGCCCGAGCTCGCGCCCAAGATCCGCGCGGCGACACGATCGCTAGAATCCGGACTCGTCGAACGCGAGACGGAGGTGCGCTTGCTCCTCCTCGCAGCCTTCTGCGGCGAGCACTTGCTCCTCCTCGGCCCGCCCGGTACCGCCAAGTCCGAGCTCGGCCGCAGGCTCAGCGCGGTGTGCGGCGGCGCAGCCTTCTTCGAGCGGCTGCTCACCAGGTTCTCCGTCCCGGAGGAACTCTTCGGCCCGCTCTCCATGCGCGGGCTCGAGAACGATCAGTACGTTCGGCAAACCGACGGCTACCTCCCCACCGCCACCGTCGCGTTCGTCGACGAGGTGTTCAAAGCAAACTCCGCCATTCTCAACTCCCTCCTCACGATCCTCAACGAACGGCTCTTCGACAACGGCAACGAACGCGTCAAGGTTCCGCTGCTCTGTCTGGTGGGAGCGTCCAACGAACTGCCGGAATCCGAAGAACTCGACGCGCTCTACGACAGGTTTCTGCTTCGATCCTCCGTCGAGCAGGTCTCCGCGGGGTCCCTCGCGGGGCTCCTTCAGACCCGGGGCCTGTCCGGGGGCGCGAAGGTGATTAACAACAAGGGAGACAAGGGAGAAAAGTCGGAGGCGTCGTCGGCGGTGGAGCTTTCCGTGGATGATTTCCAAGGTGTCCGGAGCGCCGCGGAAGCTTCCGTGGATGTCCCGTCGTCAGTCGTGGACCTCATAGTGGACCTCCGATCGTTCCTGCAGGATAAGTGCGAGCCACCGGTGTACGTCTCCGACCGTCGTCTGGTCAAGTCGGTGTCGTTGCTGAGAGTGTGCGCCTACACAAACGGGCGAGAGGCGGTGAGCGAGTTTGACTGCCTGTTACTGGCCAACATCCTGTGGCAGCGCCCCAGCGAGTGCCAGATGATCCGCGACTGGATCCTGGAGCGGCTGGCGCAGGACAGGGGCGTGGATCAGGTGCAGTACCTCCTCGCGGGTCTGTTTGGCCGCGCGTGCAGGGCGGACGGCGATCCCGAAGAGTGCCGAGCGTTAGCCGCCGAGGCGAGTTCGTTGAGAAAGGTGCTCACGACGCAGTTGCAGTCGCTCGCGGGTACGACGTCCGGGTCCCTCCCGGCGCTGCGCGATCACCTGTGGCTGTCGCCGCCGGACGCCGAGCGCGCGGCGCAGACCCTCGGCCCGCTGTTCTCGAAGGTTCGCCGGGGTTTGGAGAAGCTGACGCGGGAGTGCGTGACCCTGGAGGTTGCGCTCGAGAGGAACACGGAGCCGCACATCATGGCGCTGCTGCTGCCGGATTACTGGGCGGATTTCATCAGATCCGGGCCCATCGAGGACGTCAAGCCCTTGGGCGTCGGCGGCCAGAAGCCCTGATCGATTCGATTCGATTCGATTCGATTCGTCCGTGTATTCACGGATCGATCGACGATGTGAATAGATATTGTTATTGACGACTGTCGGACCTCCGTCGTATCCTTTATCGGAATAACGTATGTGTTATTGAGCTAAGTGCTATGATAAACTCGCGATTTATACCTTGATTCGCGTCCCGTTGGAGGGTACCCGAAGCGGTCCTCACTCCCGTCGCAGAGGCGTGTGCGTCCCGACGTCGCGGCCGAATTCTATCGTGCGAATGTTGGACGGCTTGGGCGGCTCGATGTCAATCACCGGCGGCTCCCGCGGCCCGTACTTGATCCGCATCCAGAGCACGACGAGGAAACACACAAGCATCCCCGCCAGCTGTGTCATCGTCACCCGTCGTGACTGCGACTCTTCCAGCTGGGCGTTCTGGACCTCGATGATGTTCTCCATCGCGTCGGCTCTGCGTTTCTCGGTTAAAATTCGCCTTCGCAAGCCGTCGCGTTCGGCTTCCATCCGATCGATCTCGATCCGCCGTTGCTCCAGCTCGCGCTCGCGTATGTCCAGCCGGACGCGCGCTTCCTTCGCCTGCATCCGCGCGGCGTTTCGCATCTCCTCCGCGCGTTTCAATAAACGCCTGAGGTAGTCGTTCTGCTGCACCTCCGCGGAGAGCTGAGAGATTCGAGCGCCGTTCACGGCATCCGTCCTCGCCAGCGAGGACTCCGCCTCCGCCAGCCGAGTCTCCAGCGCCTCCTTCTCCCACCCAGCCTCCTCGAGCCTCATCTCAGCCTTTTCCAGTGCCACCCTCAGCGCCCTTGGATTGGACAAATTAGTTCCCGTATCGGAGAGGGGAACTAAGGTGTCCATCGCCGTGCCGTACCCGGCGTCAGTTTCGTAATCGGTTTCAAATTCGTTGACGGCGTCGACGACTCGTTGCGCGTTCGCCACGTGGCGCTCGGGCGCGACGGAGGGCGGCGGCGGGACGCGGTTGAGCCGGTCGATCTGCGCGCGGACCTCCGCCTCGTGCTGCTGGTGGACGCGAATCTCCGCGTGACGCTTCACGGCCACCGGGTCGGAGAAGTAGTCGCTGGATGATTCATCGCCGCTTCTCCTCGTCGCCGTCTCGGGCTCGGTGTCGGACATGTCGGACACCACGTCCCCCCCCCGCGCGCGCCACGGGGCGTCGGTACCCTCGCCGTCGGTGTCCACGTCGGTGGTCGGCGTCGGAAGCGGCTTCCGGGGCACCGCAGGGCGCGTCGGCGACCTAAACTCAAACGCCGAGTCAATCTCTCCGTCCGCCGCAGCCGCCGCCCCCGGGGGTTTGATCGGGGACGGCGGGCTTATGGGTCGGTCGGGCTCGCGCGTGAACCCGAGCTGCCTCTGCGCGGACACCACCCGTGTGTCGATCGGAACACCGCCACCTCGCTGAACTCCGTCACCGCCCACGCCTCCAACCTTGGTGACGGGGGAGAAGAGAACGTCGAGCCCGAAGTCGTCGTCCGCGTCGTTTACGTCCTTGGACCCTGATTCGTCCGCGCCCGCCGCCGCCTTCTTGGCGGCGGCCGCGAGCATGATCCGCCTCGCGGCGGCCGCCTTACCGGGATCGTGGCCGGGCGACGGCGCCGATGACGTCGACGGCGCGGGGGACGCGGGAACGAAAGTCGCCCGCGACTGCGGGGAAGTCTTGACGGGTGAAGCCGCCTGAAGCAGCTTTCTCGCCGCCGCCGCCTTCGCTTCCTGCGCGGCGCCGGGCGCGGGCGAGCGCGGGGGACGGCTCGGGGTGGCGTTCGCGGGAGAAAACCCGCCTCGCATCGGCGTCCTCGGCGGCGTCGGCGTCGAGTTCGCGGGGGAATACCCGTGAGGAGTTCCTTCCGACGACGGAGCCGGGGGCGAGTCTTCACCGTAACCGTGACGACTCCCCCCCCTCTCCCGGGATCCACCCGCGGGCGCCTCCTCCGTGATGCTGGGCATGCGCGGCGACCGCGGCGTTCCCGGCGGGGGAGTCAAACTCGCGGCCGCCGCCGAGTCGCTCAGCCACGTCCCGGTCAGGCTTCGCGGCTTGCGACTCGGCGGGGTGGAGACCGGGCTCGAGTGGGATTCATCGTCGTCCTCCTCCTCCTCCTCCGCGGGCGCCGGGCGGCGCACCCGCTCTTCGTACACCTCCGCCGCCGCCTCAGCCGGGAGACCCAAACGCCTGCGAATACCCGCGCGGTCCTCCGCGCTTCCCCGTCTCGCCGCGCCCAGCGTCGCCATGAACTTAGCCGCGCGGTGAGTCAGCGGGACCCGGGAGCGGCTCGCGATTTGTTTCGACTCCGCCGAGGTCGGCGACTCCGGGCCGCCGACGTTTCGTGTCGCTTCGTTTCGTGTCGTTTCGTGTTCGTCCTCCTCCGGCTCGGTGGTGATCTCGATGCGGTTCACCTGCCCACCACTCGGCGTGACATCCGCGGGGGTCCCGTACGGTGAGTCGATGGATTCGTTGGAGTCGATCGAGTCGACACGCGGGAGCTCAATCGGCCTGACCGGAGACTTGGACGGAGACTTCGCCGGAGACTTCGCCGGAGACTTTGCCGGAGACTTCACCGGCGAACTCCGTATCGCGATGACCTCGCCGGTGGCCACCTCCGACTGCGTCGAGATGGGCTCGGGGACGTCGCCGGCGGGTGACGCCGCGCGTCCGCTCGGGTCCATCCCCGCGAGCTCCCCGCCGGAAAATGCCCCGACCGAACTTCCCATTTCCGAGCCGCCCGACGGGTTCCGGCTGAACGGCCAACGTTCCCGACGTTCGTTACTCCCCCCGTGTCGCGCGCTGACCTCCTCGTCATCCTCCTCGTGTCCTTGTCCGTGTTCCTTTCGTGCGAACACCCTGTACCGGGCGACGAGCTCATCCTCGGTGAGCCGGCGCGTATGAGCGGGTCCCGCCGACGATGGATACCCCCCCGTCGTCGTCTCCGGGCTGAGCTCCATGGACCGAGCGGAAGACGCGTCGGGGCTATCGTGCACGTTCGTGCCGCTTCGTTCGCGTCCGTTCGTTCGTACGTCGGGGCCCCGTGGCGTGCGCACCGGCGCCTCGAGCTCATCCCACGTGTCCTTCACCGGCGTCGACACCGGCGCTTCGAGTTCGTCCCATGTATCCCTCACCGGCGTCCCCGCGTCCGTGTCGTCGCGCCGCGTCACCGGGGTCCACGCTTCGCCGTCCGTGCTCACGTCCAGCTGTGTGCTCGACGATTCGCGCGCCGGCGTGCGCATCGGCGACGTGTGCACAGCTGTGCGCGCGCCGAGATTGACCGCGTGTGCGCCAGCCTTCTCGGGTGAGTCGGGCGCTCTGATCCTTTCCATCATGTCTTCGAGCCTTCGCTGCTTGTCCAGCAGCGCCTGCCTTCTGCGTTGCTCGAACGGCGACACGGACCTTCGCTGCGGCGCGGGTGGCGACGCGGTTGGGTCGGTGCTCGGTGCGGTGAAGCCGTCGGTGAAGCTTCGCCGGCGCCCGCTCGCGCCGGGTATCTGTCCCGCGTTCTGATTCTCGTCGGGCGACCCTCGGCTGGAGCCCGACCCGGGACTGGTCTCCGCGTCGGCGCCCCCGACTCGAGCACCCGTGGGATTCATCGTACCCGTCGACGACGCGCCCGCGCCGCCCCGCGGAGACCTCGGGGGCGTGCGCTTGCCCCCGTCGCTGCCCCTGGGTGACCGGGCGGTGAATTGGAAATCATCGTTCCACCCGTCGCCCTCAGTTCCCAGTCCCGACTCGGACACACGAGCCGCGCGAGGGCTCCCGCGCCCTCCCGGCTCTGTCATGACGCGCCGCTCCTCCACGAGACGGGGGTCGCTCCCCGGCGTCTCTCGCGGCCGCGCCTCTCCTAGAGTCTGGCAAACAACGGCGGAATTCGAACCCAATTATTCACGGAGCCGAATTTGGGTAAAAAATTTATTTCTATTTGCTCTATGCATGAGCAAACAGACGACGCGACACAAACCTTAATGGTAAACTATATCATCCTTCTATGGCTATTGTATACGATATCCTCCACCCTCATCACCATCACATGAACGCGATGAGGAAGAGGATGATGAGGATCGCCGTGAGGATCACTATGATGCACATCTGCCCCTTCATACCCGCCTTCTTGAGCACCTGGTTCATCTTCCGCTGCGCCGCCGCCAGCCTGCTGTTCGTGCCGTCGACGTCCTGCTCGAGCTCGTCAATCATCTTCCCCTGCGTCTCGAGCTCCTCGCCGATGGTCAGGCCGACCTGCCCTAGGCGCTGGATGCTGACGCTGATGTCGTCCAGGTCGGCATCCTGCTTCCGCATCAGGAGCTGCTGGTTATCGTGTTCGCGGTTGAGGTAATCGTCGTTCGCCGCGGAGATGCCCTGGTCGTAGCCGCTCGCGTTGGACGGGTCGAACCCGGACGGGCCCCGTCTTTTCGCCGCGTCGAGCACGGATCTCGCCTTGCGCTCGGCGTTCGATACGGCGGTCTTGGTCGCGGCCGTCCATCGCTTGCGGCTCGCCAGCTCGTTGGCGTCCACCTTGAACCTCATGAAGTCCTGCTCCGCCATCGCGGTCGCCCTGTCCAGCTCCTCGAGCTGCCACTGGACGCTCTCGCACTCGCTGGTGATCTGCGACGCGTACCGCGGGCGCTCGCCGTTGCCCTCGGGTAAGCGCTCCATGCGCTCCAGCACCCCGCGGACCTTGTCCACGGTGGCCTGGATCTCATCCTTGACCAGGTAGAACGGATCGTTGACGTCGCCCATCGCGGTCGTACGTCACGCGCGCGTCGTCGGGTGTGTGTGCCCCATCAACGTCTCTCCAACATAAAACGAGGTTGACGGCGAGTGCCGAGTGGATGAAAATGGTAAAATCCACCACAGCGACCCGCGCTTGGACGAGGGCCCGTCGGGAAGGACCATGGTAGGAACGGATCCGCTCGCGACATCGCTCAAGGCGGCACTGGGCCCCGGCCCGTACCGGTCATTCCGCGCCACCAGCCACGCGCTGCAGCTCGGGGACATCACGCCGACACAGTGGTACGACACCGCGAGTCGCGCGCTGAGTGGGGATGCGCGGGTGGCATTGCTGGACGCGGTCGTCGGTTCCATTCCCGACATCTCGCTTCGTTCCGATGTCACCAACGCGCACCACGACCGCATCAACGCGGAGGCGTCGACGACGGCGAGGGTCATGGGCGAGAAGGGCAGCACGGCGGAGGTGCTCGCCCCGGGATTGGTATGCCTCAGAAGAGCGATCGATCTCGACACCCAGACGTGGCTCGCCGAGCAGGCGTTCATCCTGGGCGAAGGGAAAGAGGGACGCCAGGGTTTCTACGACACGATACCGGGAGACACCCCCGGCGACGCGCCCGTGCTACGGCTCAACCAAGGCACGCGCGGGCGCGTCATCCTCCCAACCGACGCCTTCCCAGACAAACTCGCACAGATCGTTCACGATTGCGTCAAATGCGCACAGCTGGCGGATTCCCCAACGCACGTCCCGGACATGAACCCCACCACCGCACTTGTCAATTTCTACAAAGAAGGCGCGCAGTTCAAGTGGCACCGGGACAGCGAGGACCCGGAACACGCGAGACACGACACCGGACCGCCAATCGTCAGCTTCACCGTGGGTCTCTCCGCTGACTTTTCGTACAAGAGACGGTTCGAGGACGCCGGACACGACACCGTCCGACTGAACAGCGGCGACGTGCTGTTATTCGGCGGGCCCGCGCGGATGATCGTGCACTCGGTCACGAGCGTGGTCCCACGGACGATGCCGCCGATGATGCGAGGGCGGATGCTCCACGGCCGACTCAACGTTACCATAAGAGACATCGGAAGAGGAGTCATCGACACCTCCATGTTCCCCGCGTACCGCGTCAGCTACGGCGGCGTACAGAGCGACGACTCGTATTGAATAGAAGAATTAGGACATTAACACCAAACTAACGTGTATTACAGCTTCTCCACGCGCTTGACGTGGGTCAGCGCCGCGACCACGCACGCCACCTGCGCTTCGTTGCATTCGTCGTCTGTGCAACTCGGCGAATCCGGGTACACCTGTGACAAAACACGCCGTCATGCCAATTGCCCATACGTAAATAAAAAGAAACTCCAAATAAAAAGATACTCACCTCCGTCGTAGTCACGTACGGCGCGTCGGTGATGGACGCGCACAGACCGAGGGACTTGACCGGGTAGTTGATCACCCCACGCTGCGTCACCGGTTCGCCGATGATCTTACCGTCGGTATCGGGCGCGATGTGCGTCACCGCCGATACCGCTTCGATGATCTCACGCTGAAAATCCGGCTTTGGATCATCCTGTAATGAAAGTTAAACACGACGTCAGTCCAATTGCCCACATAACTTGTGAGATAATGTACGCTAATTGAAATAAACTCACCGCGTTGCCGACTGTGTAGAAGCCGTCGGGGATGACGTCTGGGGCGATGTACTCGCCGTCCCTCGCCGCCTTCGCGGGCCTGAACTCGGTCTCGTCGCTGTCCGTGGTCTCGTGCAGGTCCACGTGTATCATCCACCGTTTCACCCCCTGAGCGTCCACCGCCGCGCCCAAAAGTTTAGACTCGTCTGTATCATAAACAAAACACGACGTCAGTCCAATTGCCCATACGAGAGTTAAAATAAACTTACCGGTGTGGCGATCGGCAAATGATCTGTTCGGGTCCACCGCGTTGGCGTTCCATCGCTGGACGCGCTCGTACCCCCACGGCGAGACGCACGGCGCGACGAGGATGTTAAAGTCGTCCGTGAACTCCTCGCACCTTCTTTCCAGGAACCTGATGGCGCCCTGTACCCCGCTCGTCTCGTATCCGTGCACGCCCCCGGTGACCAGGACGCAAGGTTTTCCATTCGACGGGTCGAACCCTTTGGTGCGCACGGCGAATAGCGGGTATCGGTCCGGGTCCGTCTCGTCGTAAGGCAGGGCGCCGTACTTGAACACGTCGTATTTGGCTTTAAGGGGCTCGAGCTTTGCGAGAACCTCGT